>Ga0157372_10000034_pt1 | contig 174784 bp, 159 predicted proteins | sample C55metaG_FD_115307 | JGI IMG/M metagenome (GOLD analysis project Ga0157372, IMG submission 115307) | Corn rhizosphere microbial communities from Kellogg Biological Station, Michigan, USA - C5-5 metaG | ecosystem: Host-associated > Plants > Roots > Rhizosphere > Soil | place: USA: Michigan...
CGTCTGCACCACCGGATCCGTATAATGCAACTTCGCCAGTTCTACTCGCTGTACACTATCCGGTATGTCCTTAAAGTATTTTACATCCTTAATTGAGCTGCAGGAACTTATCGTGATAAGTAAAATCGCGAGAATGGTTAACGGAACAGAAGGCTTAGTTAGGGACTGATACATAAAATATTGCGCGAAAGTAATTTTTTTAAAAGATTCTGCCAAATGAGATGCGCAATTTATGATAGGATTCGTCATACTTTGGGTTAAAAAAATAGCACATTGACTAATGTTTTTAATGCTATTTTAATTTAGCCGGTAGGTTCCCCGTTTTTAGCAGTTAAATGTAATTCGACAACGTAAGTTGTGACCGCTTTGTATATGTCTCGGGGTCCAAAGACTGGCATTGGGCGAGCTAATTTAGGCGTAATGTGTTGTTCTTAATACATAAGAATTTAAACCTTCGATGTTCTGTCATTGCAGTTACTTAAAAATGTGAGTTCCGATGCTGCAAAAAAAAAATTGAAGGGGGAATACTCAATTGATCGGTTTAAGCAACCTGTTCCATCTGATTTTATCAAGGCCCGTGCCTGCGCTGTCAATGCTCATCCAGGTAATCATAGCCTTACCCACTATGTGGTCTTCAGGCACAAATCCCCAAACTCTTGAATCTTCCGAGTTGTGCCGGTTATCGCCCATCATCCAGTAATAGTTCATTTTAAAGGTGTACTTAGTAGTTCGCTGCCCGTTGAGATAGATATTTTTCCCAGACTGTTCAAGTTTATTATGCTCATATTTTGAGATTGGCAGGCCATAAAGCGCAATAGTCGAGTCGTTCAGGTTAATCGTCCAACCTTTTTTGGGTATCCTAATGGGGCCAAAGTTATCCTGGTTCCATTTAAATAGCTGGTTGTGTGGATAAATACCGGCATCAAATTGTCCCTTAGGTTGTATTACCGGTTCAATGCTTTTGATGTTTGAACAGGCTTTAAGCTCCTTCAAACTTTCGGTAGGGATGATCATTTCATAGTCGGACGCACTTGCCTGATAGAATACTTCTACATGGAGCTTGGTGAGTAAAACAGGATTTAAATCAGTACCATCTGTTACTACCCGATAGGAGGTTTGTTGCTTAGGGGCATTAGGCATAGCCTTCCCGTTTACATATACCTGGCCATTAACTATAGAAAGTTGATCCCCCGCTATTCCCTGGCAGCGCTTTATGTAATGCTCCTTCATATCAACGGGCCCATTTATACTATCGGCAGGGAAATTAAATACTACAATATCGCCTCGTTTAACTGTTGAAAGACCAGGAAGCCGGAAATAAGGTAGTTTAATTCCGCTCCAATAGGTTTTGATATGATTACTGCCTAGAGTAGATTCTAAAAATGGAATAGATAGCGGTGTAATAGGCATACGGGCGCCGTAAGCCATTTTGCTTACAAAAAGGTAATCGCCAGTCATTTCTGTTCCCTCCATCGATCCTGAGGGAATGGCATAAGCAGAGAAGAGCAGGCCCCGGATGAGCGTGGCTGCAACCACGGCAAACAATATCGAATCGCCCCACTCTTTTAACTTGCTTTTTTTAGGTTTTTCGGCCTCGTTCTTTTTGTCGCGCTTAAAACTCCATTTCATAGGACGTAGTTTATAACGCTTTGATCGCCTTGGTAATAAATTGTTACAAAAGTTGTGCTGTTTTTAAGCAAAATTAAATTTAGAGAACTACTGAGCCGTTTTTTTAATCGAGGTATTAAATAATTGCCGGTGTTAAAGATCTTTATTTAAACTGAAGCAATATCAGACTTTTCCAAACGGGTGTGGATGTTTTTGAGTTGCCAGATATGCCTTTGGGTGTGAACAATCGCAAAGTTAATTAACTCCAGTCTGGTCATAAATCCCAGGGTAGGCATTTCAAAATCCAGACACATGGCAGTGAGGTCAGCACTTTTTGCTACTTCGCGCAATGTGGAGAAAGCCTGTACTAATTTTTCTTTAAGTTCAGTTTGATCCTTAGGCGCGTCGGAAGGTAAAATAAAGTTGGGCGACTTCATTTTAATGTCGAAGTTTAAAAACAGGCTTCGAAGCATAGCCACATGTTCATCGGGCTGTCTTTGGGAAGGTTCGGTTTTACCCCGTACGGCCTCTGAAACGCCCGCTGCCGACATCAACGTATGTTCTGCAACCTGTCCTGCTGTCCAACTGCCTTCAAAAGGCACGGTATTAAAAGTTTCGTTATTAAACAGATCAAGCGTAGAGGTTAGGTCGCTCATGGTGTTATCGATCTCTGAAATAAGGCTGTCATTCATACTTTGTAAATTGATAATCAAATTTACTTTATCTGTCTGCAGCGTTGACTGTTAGTTAACGACAATAAAGGGGCGAAATACGACAGGTTGATTTCGCAGAAAAAAAAGATCATTGATTGTCCAGTTTTAATTTTTCTGATTGATATAGGAGTGATTTTAACATTCACTAAATTTAAAAATATGGAAGAGTATGCTTTGATTTTTAGGCATGAGGATGGTACTAAAATAGCCTCGCCCGAACAGATCCAAATCTGGATGAAACAAACTATGGACTGGATAAATGGTATTGCAGCGCAAAACAAATTTGTGAGTGGTACCGGGCTCCCTTTTGATGAAGCGCGCATTGTGCATCACAATAAGGCGGTTACCAACGGTCCTTTTGGCGACATTAAGGAAACCATCGGCGGTTTTATCATCGTTAGGGCCGAATCTGTTGAGGAAGCCGTTGAGTTTGCCAAAGGCTCTCCGGTGCTACAGGGCGAAGGCAACACCGTTGAGGTTAGAAAAGTGGCCACCCATTAATCAGGAAAGCGCATATTGTCAAAAGCAGTAAGGCGGCTAAAGTCTCCTTACTGTTTTTCGTTGCCTCATTTAGCTATTATGGAAAGCCAAGAATTGATTCCGCATCTGTTAAGAACCGAATTTAGCAAAATTACAGCAGTGCTGAGCAGGCACTTCGGCCTGGAACACCTGGAGGTTGCAGAAGACATGGCAGGCGAAACTTTCCTGGCTGCGCTCGAGACATGGCCTTATAAAGGAGTGCCTGCTAATCCGTCGGCATGGTTGTATGCCGTGGCGAAAAATAAAGCTAAGAATTATCTCACCCGGCAGCATCTGTTTGCAGAAAAGGTTGTGCCCGCTTTTTCTGATACCGCCGAAACGCTTGAATATGAAATCGATCTATCGGAGACTAATATTAGTGACAGCTTGTTACAAATGCTGTTTGCTGTTTGTAATCCTGTTATTCCATGGGAGGGGCAGGTAGCGTTGTCACTCCGTTTTTTATGTGGGTTTGGAATAGAGGAAATAGCGAATGCATTTTTAAGTAATAAAGAGACGATCAATAAAAGACTTTTAAGAGCCAAAGAGAAGTTAAGACAGGAAGAAATAAAAATTGAACTGCCGCCCGCAAATGAAATAGGTAAACGGATAGACACGGTGCTAACCACGTTGTATCTGCTATTTAATGAGGGCTACTATTCTGAAAGTAATGACCGCGTTTTGCGGGAGGAGCTATGTGCCGAAGCTATGCGCCTGGTGCTACAGCTTATCGAAAGTCCCTTAACTAATCGGCCTCCGGTAAATGCCTTATTTGCGCTGATGTGTTTTCAATCGTCGCGGTTTAAGGCCAGGAAGGGTAACGAAGGGGAAATGATTCTTTATGACGAGCAGGATCACAACTTGTGGGATCAGGCCCTTATTAGCCGCGGTGCTAAACATCTCCATGTTGCTTCTCAAGGTAATGAGCTTACGCAGTATCATCTCGAAGCAAGCATAGCCTATTGGTATACTGTTAAAGATGACACGCCGGAAAAATGGGAGAACATATTGCAGTTGTTCGACCATTTGCTTAAAATGCAATATTCTCCCGTTGCCGCACTTAACCGTGCCTTTGCTTTAGCTAAAACTAAGGGAAAACAAGCGGCTATAGCAGAAGCAGAGAAGTTACAGATGTTCCAAAATCGTTTCTATTACGCCTTATTGGGAGATCTCTATGTGGATATTGATAACCAATTGGCATTATCGAACTTAAAAAAAGCCTATAATATGGCTGGGGGCGAGGCGGAAAAGTGTGTTATCAAAAAAAAGATAATAAACCTTAATAAAAAGCTGAAAAAAGAATAAAATATTAAAAAAAACAGCTAAATTGATAAAGTTCAGAGCGATTAAAGCTTTATACATATAGGTTGGTCGCGCAGTTGTGATAAATATTAGGAATTTTTTAACGCTACATTCTTTTAAACTGTAGTTTAATAACTTTCTAATGTTTGTCCTTCGTTTCCAATAATTAAATTTGCTTTGAATAAACGATTATGGTAAAACTATTTGTTGGCGGTTTCCCGTTAGATATTAATGAAATGGATCTGGCTAAATTAATTGCGCCGCATGGTACTATCAGTACCATTAAAATGATCCGCGACCGTGCAACAAAGAAGCTAAAAGGCTACGCTTTTGTTGAAATGGCAACCCAGACTGATGCCGATCAGGTTATTGAAGCGCTGCATAATGCCGAGCTTAAAGATCGTGTACTCACAGTAAAGATTGTTGAAGAAACGGAGCAAACTTCGCCACCGCCAAGGAGACCGTCTTTCCAGGGTGGTAGGCCGGGACAGCAGCGGTCTTCCTCTTCTTACGGCCGTTCTGGTTCTAATTACAGTCGTCCCGATTCCAACTATGGTCGTTCCGATTCCAGCTATGGCCGTTCGGATTCCAACGACGATCCTAATAAAAAAAAGAGACCGAGAAGATCACTTTAGGTTCTCGTTCAAGTAGTTTTCTTTTTTCTCGACTCTACATTCTATGGCCGGAGTATTTTGCTAATCTTTTAATGAGTACGGCTAAATGCTTTCGGCTATATTTTTTATTGTGGCAGTTTCCTGCTTTCCGCTTCTTTTCCTCATTTTTACCGCAGTAAATTATCAGAATCATTATGCAACATTGGTTGGTTAAGAGCGAACCGTTTAAATACAGCTGGGAAAAGTTTAACCTTCCAAAAACGGCCTCAGTAGGGTTTAAACAAAGAAAATGATTTTTTTTTAATTTCAAAAATCTCTTATTTTTTTGACACCTGAGCTAAAATTTTTGACACCGGAGCGGTTTTTGACACCAATTTTGACACCTTATAGACACCTTTTTAATAATAAAAAATGCCCCTCAAACCATAATCTGAGAGGCATTAATAACATGTTGTAAGCCTTATTTAAATATTTTATCCCAATCTGTTTTCAGGATATACTTAGCAGTGACATTAAAGTTATTTCCCCGGTCATAACCAATTTCAACTGGTCTATTTACTACAGGTATATTATTGTCTTCAATTAGCATTTTAAGCTTCTTTGGAGACACTTTAAACTGTTTACAGATTTCCGATTGTGAATAATATAAACTCCTGTTAAACTCAGTCATTAAGATAAATATACTTATCAGGATTATACCTATTGAAGGACTTAATAATGTACTTGATTTCATCAATTTCTGATTCCATCACAACAGCAGGTATAGCTTCAACCTGAAATTTATGGATAATGCCATTTTCAAGGCTATAGCGATTAGCATTAACTTTAAATACAATAAAGGTATCTCCCCAAATATCCACCTGCCAGTCTTTACGGAATTTCAGGATAAAGATTTTTAAAAATTTTAAAATTTCCTCATTTGTTGTTACTTCCATAGCTGCTATAGGAGTAACTGGAATAGGTGATAAGTTCATCATCTGCTAAAAGTTTTCTCTGAAGACAAAATATCGTTGCCATCAGTCTCCTGAGTATCTATAATTAAGGTATGTGCATCAAGAGTCTTTATCGTGCCTGTACCTTTATTAAGGGTTAATTGATTGCCACTGACCGAATAAGTACCTGTCATACCGTTTGTTTCCAAGTCAGCACTAACTGAAAAGGTTCCATTACTGTTAAAAATCATCCAATCGGCATCAGTAAATCCAATGCCCGTTTCGGTATAGTCCTGCATAGTAGAACTAGTGAAATGGTGACTAGTAACGGTCTTTTTTTCATACCATTTACCTACAATTAGTGATTGAGGGGTTGAATCTTTTTTGCAAGCTCCGGCCAATAACGCAATAACTGATAGAGTTAAAATTGATTTTTTCATTGATTTTAAGATTTAAATTAAAACAAAAATATAGCATTTATGCTATATTTCAAAAAATGCTAATGGTAACCTTTGCTATGAATGGCAAAGAAACACATAGTTGAACCTATAGCTATTGAGTTATTGGCTAAGAACGTGCGCAAATACCGTTTAAAAACTGGTATTAGTCAAACTACCTTAGCAGAACTGATAGGGGTGACTTATAGCCAGATCGCGAGAATAGAGTTAGCCGAGATCAATACCAGTGTGAGTATGGTTTACCTTATCGCTAAAGCTCTTGATGTTAAACCTTCTCAGTTACTCGAAGAGTAATCACTTTCCGACAGAAAACCTTTTCCTGTAATCGCTCTTATTAACGAACTTATTGATGAAATTAATCAATTGTGAGTTTGATACTTCATTTTCATAGTTCCTATAATAGTTCTGCTCATCTACTGTAACCCAAATATCTAAATACCCTTCGCAGTTATACGGGTTTAGATGTTCAACAGCTATTTTGATCTTCTCATTATTACGGATGAACTCATAGCCGCCAAAGATGCAGTCACGCAATTTATTGTAACTCATTTTAAAAGTGGAGTTGTTATTTTGTTGTGTTATTTCCTTCATTTTTTAATTTTTCGTTAAATGAATCTTCCAATGTTTCCTTAACTTGATCTAACATGTAAATCTTTGTTCCTATAGTTTGATATAGTTCAGTCATTGCTGGTTCAACAGCTTCAACCGTATAATAATTTTTAATAGCTGATTCGCTAACTAGTTTAACAGTATAAGCTATGTTATCAGCAATGATTTCCTTTACAACCTTGTTGTAAGTAGGAATGGGCACTTCTATTTTAATTTGACACATATTTATAAATACTACTGACTTAAATAAAACGCTTGGTTTTTCTTGTAATTTCCTTTTTTAATTTTGTCAGTTCAGCTAGGAAGGAAGCGAATTGCGGTTTCTTTTTCCAATCTTCACTTGTCGATAAATATTCGATCAAAGCTGATAAGACTTCTGGACATATTTCTATTAAAATCTTCCAATAATCTTTAGTATAAATAGAAAATTTGAATTGGAAATGTGCTTGTAAATCTTTTAAATAAGTACTATACATAGGTAAGTATGAAATTTTGCCTTTTATAGTTTTGTCTTGTTTTTTATTTGCAGGATAGCCCATAATTTAATTTTTATTTTTCTTTTAATCGATTTAATAATTTTTCAATAATTGTTGTTGCCGGGTGTATCATAGGCAATCTTGTTAAGACATTCTCTAATGCTACTATAGCGTCTTCAATTTCTTCATTAGAAGGGGATGTTAACTGTACGTCTTTAATTTTGTTCATATTAGTCCTGCTTTTTAAGACCTTCTACATAAGCTATAATTGATTGTTCAGTAAGTGTAGTTCCAAATGATTTTAGATACTCATCACTGTTAAATGAAAAATCTTTAAATAGAGCTTCAAGGCACTTGTTGAATTCATTCTCATATAAGGTTGTTACTTCGCTATTAAAGGGTTGTTTCATATGAGCAGTATGATTGCAATAGCTCACGGAGCTTAATTTGAAATAAACTTCATAGCCCAATAAAACCTCGTTGTCACCGCCGAAATTGACCCAAAAATTGAACTTTGTCTTATTGTTTGGTTCATCTTCAAGTTCAAATTTTATATGCTTTTTCTTATTATTAAAAAAAGTATTCTCGTCAATAGCTAAACTTAGTGCAGGGAAGAAAAATTGATAATATAATGGTTGAAGGTATTGGTGAAAAGCCTTGTTGGTGACTTTAGTCTTATACTTTTCAACTTCTGATTCTACAATTTCCAACCCTAGTCGACTTTTTACTTCTTGGGACTTTAACTGAAATTCACTCTTCATTTCGATTTTTTGTTCACTTTTTAACATAACTAATTGATTAACAGATTGATTTTATTTAAATTTATTTTTAATTTTTTTCCTATAAACGACGAAAGACGGATATTACTCCGTCTTTTTGTATTATCGGTTGATTTTGCCGACTACGCCTTTGATTATTGGGCAAATGTAGGCATTAGAATTGGAATATGCAAGAAAAATTTTAAAATTCTTATTCCTATCAACGACTTTAGGGGATATTTTAAGCCCTAGTTCTATAGGTAACTTTGAAAAAATGTAAATCTAATTTACGTTCTTTTTTTTTGTGTAAATCTAATTTACATAACTATTCCATATTATAATATGCAAGTTTTGTGTTGCCATCACTATAGACATAAAAGTCAAATGTCTTTTGACATGTTGAAAGCGTATGGTCACCATCAGGTAAAGCAAACAGGGTTTTTATTATGGTAGCTTTATCTTCTTTTTCAATGTTTGAAACGTCTGATTTGAACTGAGAATAATTAGCTATACAAACAACGTTGTCATCTGCTAGTATCTTGATTGCATCCTCATTAGCATACTCTATATATTTAAGCTTAATCTTCTTATTCATATTAATCACTGTGGCTTCATTAGAAGCGATTTCAGGCGTTATTTCTGTATCGACAATAGTTGTATTGTCTTGCTTTTTATCCTTCATTATAGGGCTTCTATTAGCTTTAAATTCAGTGTTCAGTTCTGCTACGTAGTCTTTAAACTCAGGCCAATATTTAACAATGGTTTTATTACTCATATTACCATATTTAATAATTGCTCTAACTGTTATTTTTCCACAAGTATCAAAATCCCATTTTTCGATTATATCATAGAGTTTAGCTTTACTGTCATCAGCTTTCCATTTTGATAGTATATTACACGTTATTTTTTTCTTTTCATCTACATCAAGTTTTGCATCCTTGGCAAAAATTAATTTTCTTTTCTTGTTCCAAAGTATAGGTTGAAGCGTACCATCTTCTTTGTATTTAAAAACAGATGTAACTATTCTTTTTAAGTGAGCGTCATCAACTGGTGTTGCACACATTATTGAATTTACATTTTTTAAAATTTTTAAAGTGCCCGGTATGGTAAGATGTGGATTTAACCAAACTAGATTAGTAGTATATGCTAATAATGTATCGTTACGGTTGCTAGTTATTTTTCTAATAGGAATAAAGCATTTAACTATATTTTCAAATCCATCTCTATTTTCGATATAATCACCAATAAAGCTTATCTCATCAGTATTATCATATCTTATACTTTCTAATTTTGTATCCCCTTCGTGTGTATATGCTTGTTGTTTTTTTAGATTACCATCGAAGGGGATACATTTTATATTATCATTAATTAGATTAACATCAATAGTATTATCATTAATTGAACTAAATACAAATGAATCATAATTGATGAAAATGTTAGGGTCATAACTTAATACATTAAACTGCGTAGCTTTAACTGCACTTTTATCATAGTATTTAGATAATCCTAATTCTTTTAAAATATTTTGATAAGTTGATTTGTAATTATTATATGTTAATCCCTTAACCTGAACTAATACAACATAACCACTTCCTCCAAAGGATTTATGGTAAGCATAAATTTTAGATTTATCTAAAGAATTAATATCAAATGAATTATCATCATCAATATCGATATAAATTAAACCAGTACTACCTGATATATTATCATTTAATTTATACGTATGAAATGTGAAGTTATAGGTGATGCAAGGAATCTCTCCATTTTTGATTTTATCATATTCCTTGCTTTTTCTAGGGTATTGTCGCGCCTCTAATATTTTATCAGTATAATCTGATGATTTGATTAGATTGAACCAATCTTCAATAGTAGTGTAGTCTTTTACTGTAGGTGGTGTATTTAGATTTTTAAATACATTAAATTTTGTAGTTACCAAGTCGTTTAAATATTTGCCCGTTATCAAGTTTTAATCCGCTGTCAAACGGGTAGGCAGCACCCTGGTTAGTAAACTTGATGAACCTAACTAGGGTGTGACATCTGCCATATATCTATATATACTTTCATTGTTTGAAAAGTATCAATTTATCTTTTTAAGATTTTTAATTTCTATTAGTCTTCAATAAGGGTAATAGCACTCCCACTATTACCCATTATTTTTTATCTAACAATGAAATCTGTATGTAAATATAAAATGAACTCCAAAAAATACAAGTCGAGATGGTAAATATATTTTTAAAAATATTTTAAAATTTTCGGGCACTTTATTTTTCTACGTAGTATTTATGGGTATATGGAACATAGGAAAACACTTGAATTATTAGGTTCTTATTATCTTTTAAATGAAGATGGCTATTTTTTAATTAACCCGAAACGAAAACTGGTTAAAGAAATAAGAAAAGAACACTTTGAATTGGTGGAGACGATAATTGAAATATCAGAAGTATTCAAATCAAAACATTGGGGAAGGAAAATATAACATGAAAATAAAGTATGTAGAAGCAGAGACGATTGGTAGAAATTGCTTTGCAAATGCTTATCCTACTTATACCAAAACATATTCTGAGAATAGATTTGATTTTTGGGATGTATCAGGATATACAAGTAACAATAGCAGTACATTGACTATAGAGCAGCCTTATATAGCGGAGATAAAACAAAGGAAGGATATTAAGCATGATAGATATAACACTGTAATGTTGGAGGTTATTAAATATCAGAATCTAATTAACTATACCCAACAATCAGGTATTCCATCATTTTATTTTTGTGTTTATGATGATACAGCTTTAATCGCCAATTTGTCAAAAATCAATTTAGAAAATTGCGTAAAAAAACAAAAGCTATTGCCAGAAACATCCGACCCTGATACCAATTGGATTTGGAAGGATATTTATGAAGTGCCATTAAAGTATTTCAAGAAGGTGGATAAAGGGGGAAAATATTATAAACATGATAACTAAGCTAATTCTCTTATCACTATTTATTAACTGGTTACTAATGTTACCAGTATATCAAAATATAGTATTCAAGTTGAAACTACCGAGTAAGCCATTTAACTGTGAATACTGCTTAACCTTTTGGTTATGTATCATTTTAGCTATTGCACTGCAAAGTGCCTCATACATGATAATTGCTGTTACAGCACCAGTTGTAACAGTATTAATCAAAAGGGCAATAGATGCCCTAGCTATTAAATTTTAAAATTTTAAATGTCAGGAACTACACAAACAAAAACAAATGAACAAATCAAACAAGAACTAATTATTCAACTGTGGGAAACAGGTAGAATAGACGGTAGATATTTTGGTAAAACCAGTAAATCTAAAAAACACCCGATTAAGGAATATATTAGAAATTTATTATATCGAAACTTTTTATTACAAGATAATGAATTTTTAGAAGATGTATTTTCAGAATTTATTTTGCAGTTAAATCTGATTGATGCAGATAAATTTGTAGCTATTTATAATGAATCACCAAATAAACTAATTGCTTATTCTCTAAGGATAATTGCATTGAAATGCTTTGCTAAAGATAGCCGTAATCCAGATAACTATAAGCACTCATTAGTTAGGAATATGGCTTATGGCTCAGTTTTCAATAATTCTAACTATTCAATTAATTCAATTGAAAATATACCTGATGAAGATGATTTTGATAGTAAAAGAGAATCATTAGTTATATATGATATTGAAGAAGAAGCTGATGATTTTCTTTACCAATATGGATTTACGATTGAAGAGTTTCTAAGCTTATTGCCAGAAGAGGACAAAGCTTTCTTTTATCAATTGGCAGGAAAGAATACTAAACGTGGAAAACCTACAAATGAGTTTTTAGCAAAGAAGCAAGCTCTATTCAATAAAATCAAAGCTTTGAAGGAGAATAAAAAAGAATGACGGATAAAGAAAAGCTTGCAAAGCTCTATGTCAAAGATTTAAGCTATGAAATAATAGCTAATATTCAATCTGGTGATCATACAGTAGAAGACATGTTAAATTATATTGATAACACGAATAGTGAAATGGTAGATTTAGAAGAGTATGAAATATGTATTCAACTAATGAGATTAAAAAAATGGCTAAAGAAAACGTATGATGTTAACTGAAAAAGAATTATATAATAAATTAAAAATTTTAGAAAAATCAATAAATCTATTTAATAAAAATAAACTAACTGGTTTGAATGCAAATGAAGTTAATATATTAAAAATAACATTTGATACGGTAAAGTCAATGGTAAAAACTCCAATGCCAGTTAAATTAACAACAAGTTGCAGCAGTTGTATTAAGCAAGCTTTTTCTGCCTATGTAGATTTATATGGAAAGCTAAAAGATAAATTTGATAAACCTGAACCTGTTGAAACAGTAGTAACCACAGGTCAAACTGAATCAAATAATTTAAATAAGAATAATAAAAAGAAAAGATAATATGAAAGAATTAAAAGATAACTGGATGGAATTGAACCGTTCAATGAATGTTATAAAGAAAGAATTAGAAGATGTTGAAATGTCTTTTGAAAAGTCAATTAAAATTTATAATGAATTTAAAGATATAGCTGAAGCTATGCGTAACTTAGAATCAGACATAGAAAAATAGTTAAATATTTTCTATTCGTTAAAAAAGCTAATCTTAATTGATTGGCTTTTTTTATTTGTGTTAAGTTTCTGATTGAAATAAATTTAAAATAAATCTAGTTTATATTGAGTGTACAAGCCTCTCTTTTTCTTTGCATATAACTAATATTTATTCATTGATAGAATCAATATAGTATTATGCCATTTCAAAAAGGAAGAGAGAAAACCGGGGGTAGAGTTAAAGGCTCTAAGAATAAAACCACACAGGAAATAAGAGATGCTTTACAAAAAGTATTGTCAAATAAGATTGAAGATTTGGAAGCAGATTTAGAAACAATGTCAGAGTTCAAGCAATGGACTATTTTAAATTCAGTTGCCAAATTTGTGTTACCTACTCTCAATAAGAATGATGATAAAGTTGAACATTCAGGTGAGATAAATATTAATGTTAATTTTTCTGATGATTTAGGTATATCAGAAACTAATGACCCTGCTGATGAAATCTAATCAATGCAGGTTGACATTAATTTACCTAAGCCTCATAAAGGGCAAAAAGAAGTCCTACAATCAACTGCAAGGTTTAAGGTGTTGCTATGTGGGCGTAGATGGGGAAAGTCTCTAATAAGTCAGATAATAAGCATCCTTTCAATAATTAAATCTAAACATGTTGCTTATGTAACGCCAACTTATAGTTTATCTAAAATCTTCTTTCAGGATATACTTAAAACGTTACCAGTTCAATTAATTAAATCAGCAAATAAAACTGATTTAGTAATAACACTGGTAACAGGTGGTTCATTAAGTTTCTTAACAGGTGAACGTCTTGATAATTTTAGAGGTAGGAAGTTTCATACGGTTATAATCGACGAAGCAGCCTATATACCAGACCTTGAGAATGCTTGGTTAAATTCAATCAGACCAACTTTAACAGATTATCAGGGTAATGCTTTATTCATCAGCACACCGAGAGGTAAAAATTACTTCTATAGCCTGTATTTAAAAGGATTGAATAAAGAAGAGGGCTTTGAATCATTTCATTACAGCACTTATGATAATCCATATATCAGCAAAGATGAAATTGACTTAGCTCAAGCATCATTACCAGATTCAGCTTTTAGACAAGAATACTTAGCAATACCTTCTGAAAATACTAATGCAGTAGTCAGCAGTACAGTTATTGAAGCTAATACTATTTCAACCCTTAGTAATAAGCCAACAGTTGTATATGGTATAGACGTAGCTAAATATACTGACTACACTGTTATCACTGGATTAGATGAAAATGGTTGTATGACTTACTTTGAACGATTCCAAAGGGATAATGATTATACTAAGCAAAGAATTAAAGCATTACCTGCATCTATACTCAAGGCTATGGATAGTACGCACGGCTCTTTAGGTGATGGAATATTTGAATCATTACAGAATGAAGGAGTTAATAATTTAATTGGCTTTGAATTTACAGCAGCAAGTAAGCCTAAACTGATTACTGAGATGATATTGGATTTAGAGAAAGGTAATCTTAAATATAATGATGTTACCGCTAATGAGCTATCAATATTTGAATACAGTTATACCAGTACTGGACATATCAAGTATGGTAATGCACCGGGTGGTCATGATGATACGGTTGTAGCATTAGCTTTAGCTAATAAGTACAGAAAGTTAATTCCTGCTAATGGTAGCTTTTTAGCCTCTTTTGGCTTCTTTTAAGCTGATTTTGTCCCCTTTTTTTGTCCCTTTATTGATTAGTTTAATCAGATAAGGCTTTTTGTAAAATTATCAGATTTTTACTGCTTTGAAATGATCTTTTTTTTGCCAGTAAGCGTTATTGAATCTGTAGGTTTGCTTTTTGTTTCTTTAATTATTAAATACTGTTCCTCTACTTGTTTAGTTTGATTTGCGGATTTGTATGCAATTTCTGATGCAGCATAGCTTTTATAAGCAACATAAACGCTGCCGGAAGTAATAAATAATGTCGCGATAAGAATAATTGTTTGCCAACGTGAATTTCTCGCTGTTATCTCATTAGTTTTTATAATTGAATCTTGAACTTCATCATTCCTAATACGATTCTGTTCGGCCATATAACAGTTATAGCCCTCTTGAGTAATGTATGCGGTAAGTTCAAACGCCAATACCGGGTCATATAAAGTATAACCTTCTCTTTCATTTCGCATTTTATAATCGATCAGTTTACTATTCTTCATCTTTTCTAAAAAAATCCGAATATCAGAGGTTGCAAAATCTAATGGATAACTCGTTGTCACTTCATAACTATCTAGTACTTCATGAAATAGATGTTTTATGTCAACTTCATTATTGATGCCTGCGTCTGCCAAAAAGCCTAAAACTTTAAAAAATAATTTTTTGTCCACGATATGTTTTGTAAAGCGGTAAAGTTAGAAAAACTTAAACATCATACTATTTATGAGAAAGAATACTAATGAATTTTATAGACCGATTACCCAAGAGCTATAACGAATTAAAGTTTACTAAATACCTTCAAATCATTAATACAATACCTGCTACTAAGCCTGATGATTATACAGATGATGACTGGAATGAGTATGTACATCTAACTATATTATCAATCTTATTAGAAGCTTCTGTAGAAGCTATTAGAGCCTGTAAGCCAACAGAAGTAATTGAAATGATAAAAGGTATCACTTACTTAAATGAAGTGCCTAAACCGTCTAAAACTAAGCTTAAAACGATTGATATATCTAAGGTTACGTATGACCAGTTTGTAACTTATCAAAAACTTAGTAGTAACCCATTTAATAACTTTGTTGATATACTTTCAATCCTATTACCAGATACCTCAAAAGAAGAAATTCAAAACTTATCAGTGCAAGAGGTCACTGACTGTCTAAAAAAGTTGAATACCTCATTACTGAAATCTTACAACTCTTCAATCATTTCTTTAAGCCTCAAAATGCTGAAACAGACAGCGAAGCGGAAAGTGATGAACCTATTCAAAAGACCGGGCAAGAAATCCTAAGTGAGTTTAAAAAGCAACAGGATATTGAGTTTAACAGAAAGTGGGGTTGGATAGATTTAGCTATGTCAGTAGCAAAAGAGACTAATGAATCATTTTTCAATATCCTGAATAAGTCAGCAATTGAAATATTTACGCTTGCTATGTACCTACAGGATAAAGTAAAAATGATTGAATCAAAATATAAGAACACATGAGAAACCAAACTTATAAGCAAGCCAGAGCAGCAGCAATATCAAGCCTTGATAACTTAGGTCAGAGTAAAGCAGACTTTGAAACAAAGGATATGTTTAGTGCTGCTGAGAATGATGTAGCAGCTTTTATTGAACGGGTAAAAGAAAATATTGAATCTGCTGACATGATAGTAACAGGTGGTATTGCTGATTTAAAAATTGAAACTACTGATACCAGTATCAATATATTGGGTAATCCTTGGTTAATCTATCAGGATAGAGGCGTTAACGGTTCTGAAGAAAAGCTTTATAATACTCCACATAGTTATTCTGATAAAACGCCCCCTAAAGATGTTTTTGTTGAGTATATCAAAACCAAGAACCTACAGGTACGCAATGAAGAAAACTATTCTGGTAATCCACATCCAACCAAGAAATCACCTTTTGAAGAAATTGATGGTAACGATAAAGCAATAGATTCTGCTGCTTGGGCGATGGCTAAGAAAATCTATAAAGAAGGTTTTAAACCCCGGAATATATTTGCGAAGGAAATACCACAACTGGTAACTGACTTATCAAAAAGTATTGCCGGGTTTAGTGCTTCAATGATTAGCAGTTCAATTAAGGATAAATACGGGAATAATGTGATGAATAAAAAGTAGTATCAACTCTTTGCTAATACTATTGTTATCACTATTATTAATGATGCTATTATAAGTAATAAGAAAAATATCGCACTAAGCCTATCACTGATTAAGCGATTTGAAATTCTTGTTATGGTTCCTTCAGTAACAACAAGTTTTCTTATTTTATTACCTGTTATAGGTGGTGTAAACTCAAGAATCGCGTTATCAATCGGTGTAGAGCATCCATTAATTAAATTGAAAACTGCATCTCCTATTGTTAGTGAAGCCTGTTTAGCTTGTCTAATTAAAATTGTTTCGTTTTGTATGGTACTGTAAATGTGTTCATAATATACCTCGGAAACCCGGCCAGCAGTAACAGTTAGGTTACGACTTTTCATCTTTATAACTGAGTTTTCTAAGGGTGAGAATGTTGAATCAAATATTTCTAATCCCTTAAATGTAATAACGTTAGGTGCTGATTTAACGTAAAAAATGTTGTTGTCTATTGTTTTAAAAGTTTTTAGATCGTGCTTTTTGATATACAAGCCCCGTAAGTACTTTTCATAATTCAAATCCGGAATGACATTTTTATTTACTAATATCCAAGGCTTTTCATTGCTACCTTCTTTTTTCAAAAGCATTATTCCATCTGTTAGAAAGATGTGATGAAGTAATATATTGTCTACGTTTCTGTCGATCAGTAGGCTGTTAGAGCCGGAAAGATATTCCCATTTCCCAATTTGCGCCTGCCCGTTCAATGCCATTACTAATCTTCCATCCGGTAAAAAGGAGTAATGATGTTGGTTACTTTCTTCATCTATCATTATCCACGGTTTATTAGTAAATAAGCTTATTTGGTCAAGTTTCTTATTGAATTGTTGAAGTCGGGGTAAGATTTGAGAAAGGTAGGTTTGCATATCGTTTGATATTTGTTCAAAAATAAAAAATATATTCGCAGCAATACAAGCCGAAAGGCTTTTATTGTGATAAGGTTTAGGTTGAGCTTCGGAGCAGCGAGTGTGTCCGAGGCTCTTTATTTTAATCAATAATTCTACCTTCTGGAAAATGCTTCTTAAAAATAGATTTACATACATATTTTTCCGAATCTGAAGCATGAAGCTTCGGGAAAGACAAAGTTGGTATGTCATTGACATCTATTTGAAATTTACTTTTCTCGTTTTGCACCTCTTTTGAACCTCTTAAAATTTCAAATTCACATTCTTTTAGTTTTTCTGTTGCTGGCTTTTTAATATACATAGTTTTAAATATTAGGTACTGTAAAGATAAAATAATACGTGACGTTTTTAACTAAATATTATTAAACATGTAAAGTTGAATAGATGTGGGTAGTCCGATAACATACTGACTGTCAGTATTATATTTATTTCCATTACACGCGGTAATAATATTTTAGTTCCGCAGGTTATTAACAGCCTTAACCATACTATTTATCTAAAAGAATAGTATGATTTCAATCGTTAAACAGCCTCAATCATATTCACCTGTATATACACCGCAGGTATTTCAGCTAACTTCTGATAATGCCAATATTATTTATTTCAAGTGCAATGTAGTTGATGCTGTAACCAATTATATAATTGCTTCTCAGCGTTATTTTACCTTACCCAATTATCAGAACGGTACAGTATTCGACCTTTCATCATTGTTATCAGCTCTGGTTGATTCTCAATTGGTTCCCGGTGCTTTAATCGTTGAACCCAAGAATATTTATCAAGGGTATTACCTGCAAATTACTGAAGCAATCACTTCTGGTAGTACAGTAATCACCGGAGCTACAGCAAGTACTTCAAATTATACGGTTTGGAATGGAACGCTGAACAGGGTTCAGTACCAGAACTATGATTATAATAAGTACTTATTCAATACAGGTTATACTGGTTCAACGGTTTTCTTATCCAATAAACCTAATTACACCACCTTAAATTGCAATTCCAGAGAATACTTATATGGCTTTATTTCGGGTTTTACAGGTACAGCAGTATTCAGGTTGTATGATAGTCAGTCACTTTTATTGGGAACGTATACCCAAGATTTTCCAACTGGTATTACTGCTTTCAGAATTGATGTAAGCCCTGATAGCATTGAAACAAATTTTGGTGTAAGCTTATCAGGTGTGAGTTATTATTCAATTGCGGTTAATGATGGAACCGTACAAAAATCTGAATTAAAAATTTACAAGTACTTAGCTGGATATAAAAATCAAATTCCTATTGAAATCTTATTTGCTAATAAAATTGGTGGTTTTGATTCCTTTACTTTTTTCAATCCACAAGAAACGATTGATGTAACTAAGACCAGTATTAACACTTATCCATTTAAGTTTAATTCCAGTGGTATCTATAGCAATGAGGACAATAATGTTTTCAACCTTGATACAGAGGTCATCAATGTAGCTACTACATCAACCTTCAGTGTAGTTTCTGGTGTGCTAACTGATACCCTTGGAAGATATTTAACGGAGTTAATTGAATCACCTAAAGTATACGTAAAAGTATTAACAGGCGAGTTTCTACCAATTCAAATTACTACCACCAATTATAAAATACTGCAAAAGAGATACAGCACCTCTAACAACAGGTTAAGCATCAATTTTACCATTGACTCTAATGCTGATATTTTGGTTGAAGAGACAAGCGCAGCTTATCTACCACCTAATACTTGCCCTACACCTACAGTAACCGTATTCAATGGTGCTGACACCTATAGCTTTGGTTATGTAGAACCAGACGGTAACGGCAAGGCCACTATTTAACATGTAAAAATGAAAGTACAAAAGATATTATTATACGAAGATATTATATTAAACGTGGGTAGTCCTGAACCCGGTGAAACAGGTGTGGTTATCGTAAAGCAAGATTTAACTGGTAATCATCAGGTGTTATTACCTACTGGTTATTATGGGAATATTTACATAGAACCTACACCCGGTAAATCAACCCGTTTAGACTGGTTATGTGATGATGAAGGGATCTATTTTACTTCAACAGTTATTACCCCTGTTGAAATCATTAATGCACCTGCTGCTATAACAGATTTAACAGTTTCCAGAACGGATAGTATTTCTGTTAAGATTCAATGGACTGCACCTAGTGGAGACGGTATCAAGCAAAATGTAAGTGCTGATAAGTACATCATGTATATTTCAACAGCACCAATTACTTCTGCTGTTACTGTCAGTGCATTAACAGTTTATAACCAAAACTTAACACCTGCTGCACCGGGTACACCAGAAACATTTTCTCTAACTAATCTTCAGCCTAATACCCCTTATTATTTGGTTATTCAAGCTATTAAAACCACTTATGGTACAAAGCGTACGGGTGGTATTAGTAATGTTTTATCCATTCACACCTTGACTATTTCATCTGATGCAACAGTTAGTGCTTGGATGCCTATAGATGCTTCTAAAACATATATCAGTGGCAGATATGATTGGCAGGCCAGTAGTATACCAGATAGTCAGGTAGACCATAGCAGCCAGATCATCTATAACATGAACTGGTGTTTGGACTATGATAATGTTCAAAATGTAAACGGCGTGTTGCAAGGCAATGAACCACAACAAACTTCAATCTATCAATACGGTATTTTCTTTAGTGGTTGGTATAATACACCTTATGTAAGGTTTATAATGCCTTTAGACGGAACGTACTCGATTGATAAGGCTTGCTTCTTAGGTACTGTAGGGGTAAACTTTGATTTTACTATATCAACTTCATCTGATGGTACAATTTGGAATGTTGCTACTGACAGTAGAAATTATACTCAAGACAAAACCAATACGCTTGCTTGGGCTACTTATCCGTTTACTTCATCAGCCAGTACCAATGTTAATTACATCAGTTTAGACGTAACTATACCTGCTGCCTGTTTACAGGGGTTAGCTTTTTTTGGTAAGAAATCAGTCAATAATGCTTTAACGGGAACTAAATATAAAAGGGTGTTATCAAGTCCTATTCAATGGACACAAGCGGTTGGTACAAACGGATTCCTGATTGAAGACTTAACCAATATGGCACAGATTTCAAATTGCACAAGGTTCTATAATATTTTCAATTGGTTTTTTAATTCAACGGGTTATGGTCAGGGTGCAAATATCAATGAATCTAACTTAGATATGAGGTTTTCAACAAGTAGGATGTGGGATTTTGATTATCAATTAAATTATGTTAGAAGTCTTGGCATTGAGCCAATATTTACCGTTAATGATGAGCTTCCAATGTTAGCACCTGCTGATTATGCCAGTGACCCAACATTTAGAAAATCTTTAAATTCAGGAATAACCATTGATTCAACTACTAAAACCTTGAATCCTTACAACTGGTCAGTATTTGCCAGAGTAGTTTATAATATCGTTGCCCGTTATGGTTTCAATACTTCTGCTGATACTCAATACATCAGTTTATCCACTGGTGATACTACACAGCCAACAACATCACCTGAATACAATGCTGAACCTTTAAAAGTTGGTTTAGGTTATTGCAAATATTTTGAGACAATTAACGAGCCTGATAAATACTGGAAAAGCCAAGAAGCATATTATAACCCACAAGAATTAGCAATGCGTTTAAGTGTTGGTTATGATGGTCATAAAGGTGCATTAGGTGCAGGTTATGGAATGCAAGCAGCAGACCCTAATGCTAAACAAGTAATGCCGGGTTTATCCTGTACTAATATTGGTTATGTTAAAGAAATGCTTGCTTGGTGGGATGTCAATAGGGGAAAGGGTGATTATCCAATTCACGCTTTGAATATCCACTATTACAATTCAAATCACGGTTCTCAAGGTTTCAATGAATACGACACTTCAATAACTATTTTTGGTACTCAACCAGAGTATTCAGACCAGCCACGTATTATAAAACAATGGGTTGATTTCCGCGATTCATATTGCCCTCAATTTGAATTATGGATAACAGAAGTCGGTTATGACGAACAAAATTTTGGTGCGTATGCTCCCTTTATAACTGATTTAGTGACCAGACACGTTACTAAGGCTCAATATTTAATGAGGTCTTTAACCTTGATTCAAGCTTATGGTTTTGACAGAATATTTCAATATATGTTCCGTCATCAAAATGCTAATGATGTGTGGGCACAAGATACTAATACTGCTGCCAGAGATACGTTTTTAACATCTGGTTATATGGTTCCTCATGATTCAGGCGGTGGGTTCTGGACTAATTCAATTCCTACAGAAGCTTGGTGGTATATGACTGCATTTCGTAATGAAATGACAGGTTATACTTTTAGCCATTTTATCAGAGAATACGGTAATTCGTTAGTTGACAATAACCCAATTGAAAATTATGTACCTGAAATATTTGCTTTAGCTTATACGCATGCTAATGGCTCGAATGCAATCCTTGCTTGGTTAGCACCTACATCACAAGCTGCTTTATTATCTCAGCAAGATTATAATCCTACCAGTATTGTAGTTAACAGTAATGAAGTAAATGTAATGGTGGTTGATTTTGATAATGCACATATCAGTCAAACCAAATCAGGTCATACCACTACCTACGTAGCTACTCAAGGTTCAGACGGATTGAATAGAATCACGGTCAATATCAATGAAACACCAAAGATTATCAAAACCAATAATGTAGGTACTAAAAAGTTAATTGACCCGGTTAACTTTCAAGGTCAGGCATTAGATACCACTACTGCTAAAATCGTTTGGACTGACAAAAATATTGGTACAAATAACACCCTTATTTTTATGTCTCAAACCAACAATGCAAACTTCACGCAAATCTATAACGGTTATATTGATAATGGTTCTTATACGGTTTCGGGGTTATCAGAAGGTCAGTCATATTATTTCAAGATACAATTTGAATTAAATGGTGCTACTTCTAATGAAACTGCTGTTGTTGGCATTGGTATGCCTGTAACTATTCCAGTACCAACAAACTTTCAAGCCACACAAATTAAATCCACTTCAATTAGCTTAGGTTGGTCTTATTCTGCTTATACAATGATTGATTCATTTGAAATCTGGAAATCAAATACAGCAGACGGTACTTATAACAGAATAGCAGTAGTTGATAAATCTACTCTAGCTTATACTGATGTTGGTTTGGTTGCATCAACGGAATATTACTACAAAATAAGGGCGGTTAATGCTTATGATTCCAGTGCCTTTAGTTTTGCTTATGGTGTGACTACAGATGCAGCAACAGCCAATCCACCTAATATTATTTACACCAGAACCAATTATTCAGGGGATAGGATTTTAATTGAATTTGACTTAGCGATTAGTGACCCTTCAGGTAATCAATCAGCTTTTACGGTAATAGATAATGGTGGTTCATTGAATTATATTAATGTTACTCAAACGATACCACACCCAACAGATAACACTAAAATGTATTTATGTTTAGCTAATGCAGTAGCTTCATCAGCAGATACGGTATCATTCAGTTATAACAGCACTGGAGGTACTATTCAATCCATTTATAATGTTAAATTAGATTCTGTAAGTGGTCAGGCCGTAATTAATGATTACAATAATTCAAGTTTATTAAGCCGCGTATTTAAGGTAAACTTTACGGATTCATCAGCAGATTATCAGACTGGTTGGAATAATTTAGTAGTTAACAGTGCTGTTGCTCAAATTACTAATCTGGTTGATATAAGCGGTAATACCACTAATGTGCAATTAACTATTCCTGCTGATTGGCCTTCTTATGCTGTTGGTTATTCTACTTCAAATTTTGGTCAAAGTAATCCGCAAAGTACAGACCCTATTAACAGCATATTCCCAAGTACAGTAAGGTTGTTTGGTTTATCCAATAACGGTTACGGCCATAGTCAGGCCATCATTATTAATAATGTGGATAGTACCAAAGCCTATAACATTAAAATCTATTTTGATAAGTTGAATACTGGAACAATCAATTTGAGCCAGTATAAAAACACCGGTACAACCCAAAGCTTAACCATTGGTGGAAGTGCTAACATGAATAACTATACGTACATGACTAATATAATGCCGGGAAACACACCAGTTACTTTTGATTCCAATTATAGTATAGATATGACCAAATTAACTCCAAATGTGGCTTTTGAATATGTAGCTACAGATAACCAGAATATGCAATGTGATGGGATAATTATAGAAGAATTTGATGTTTAAAAATATGACAGGACAAACACAGACAATTATCTATGACAATGAAAAGATACTTCAATCAGTAAGGCAGGTCATAGATAATGTAAGAGGTAAAACAATTAAGCGATAAAATTTAACTTTTAATTATTTTTTTGAATTTATTTCTTATATTCATTACTCCTAAATCCAAGTCATATGAACCCTACAACTATTTCGTTGATTGGCAACGCACTAGCCATTATAGCGTTTTTAATCGACCGAGTTTATAGAATTCGCGCATTAAAGGAAACAGAAGATGCAAATAAAGCAATGTTAGCGGCGAAAGATGCAACGATTCAATTAAAGGAGGAGGACATTAAAAGTTTAAAATTTAGCTTAGATTTTTTAATAAAAAATAATGATGTTGAACTAACGGAGCAGTTTAAGAAGAGGTATGAAGATTTAAAAATCATTGTTGCCGAGCAAGAAGAAAAGATAAAGGTTCATAAAGCTCTTTTGGATTCTGCTGAGATTTCTTTGGAGACTACACGGCAAGCCACTCAAACGGAGGTTACTAGTAAGTTTGAAAAAATTATTGAAGAGCTAAAAAATGAGTTAGAATTGGAGAGAGAAAAATTAGGTGCTAAGAGAGAGCAACTTAATGATATTAGTACTGAGATGAAAAAAATAAAGCCAATGAGTATTAAGGGTGTAATAGGAGCTTTAAATAAGGTAGATGGGCAAAATATAAAAGGGGCTATATAGCCCCTTACTTGTTTTAGTCGAGTTGAAACTAAGCTTTCTTTTTCCGGTTGGTCAAAGCATTAGCTATTTTATTTTTGTTGGCTTTTATATCAATTTCAGGGTGTAGTTCCGCAATCACTTTTTCAACATCAGCTTGGGTAACTTCTTTCAACGGCTTACCAATTTTAGGTAGAGCTTTTTCAAAAACTTGATTCCAACTGATTCTTGTTGAATCGCCAGATGCTTTAGCAGCTTTTACAGTTTCACCTGTTAGGCTTTTCAAAGCATTTTTAACATTAACTATTTCAGCTTGGTCATTTTTAAAAGCAGCCAATGCTTCATCTTTAGTTTTTTCGGCAATTGAAAGAGCTTCTTTGTATTGCTTTTCTGCAACCTTAATAGCTTCTTTGTATTGTTTCTTAATGTCTGCGGTACGACCGTCTAAACTGTTTTCTAAGCTTTCTAATGTTTGCTTTAAAACCTCAATTGCTTTATCTGTTGTTGCCATAAAATTTTTCAATTGTGTGAATTGCAAACCTATTAATAATATTTATTGGAAAAGAATCTAATGAATATAAATTATAAAATATTTTTAGTTGAACCTAATGGCAATTATGCAGAATTGGATTTAGATACCAGTGCTGTAGATTTTACTACTACATTTTCTGTTTCTAACATATCAGATATATCCCAACGTAAAGACAGATTATCTAAAAATTTAGTATTGAAAGGAACTAAGAACAATAATCGGATATTAGGTAATTGTTTCAACTTTTCCAGATATGCAGATGGTTCACTGGATGAAAAGATGTTTTATAATTATTCACCAAATAGGGCTGTAGACTGTGTAGTATTTGAAAATTCTACAATGCTTTTTAAAGGTGGATTTAAATTGCAGGAGATAGACAAGGACAAAAATGGTAACTATACTTATCAGGCAATCATCACCGGATATTTTATTAATTTCTTAGGCAAAATAGGGGATGCACTTTTAACTTCAGCTTTTACCGGTAGTGATAGCCATACCTTCAATATGAATACGGTTATCAATAGTTGGATTTATAATACTGGTCAAACCTTTATTTATCCGTCAATTGATTTTGGTAGCGGTATCGTGCCAAATGCTTACAATTTTGACATTGGAAATTTTAGAACGGGTGTCTATCTGAAAACCTATTTTGATAACATTTTTAACACTTATGGTTATAGCTATTCCGGCGATTTTATTAATTCAGATTTATTTAAAAAGGCTTATATACCGTATACAGAAGAAAGTTTCAGCAAGAATGTGCAAAGTGTAATTTATTCCGCACAAACTACATCTGGTTATACGTGGTATTTCACCGAAGGTAACTATGAAGCTTTGTATTCAATTGAAATGGATAGTGCTGTATCTACAGATACCATAACGGTGTCAGGCCAGAACAATGAATTTATCTTTAAAAAGGATGTTAAAACACAAATCACTTCAACGGTCAATTGTGACATTGCTTTTTCTATTCAACCATCAGACCCAACTTACAATGTTGACATTTTTTTAAATCATCAATACTACAACCTAACGGGAGCTGATTTAACTGGTATTACCGTAACTGCTAATTATACAATGCCTTATAGTGCTTATACAGGTAATACTGCTTTTGGTATTCCCTTGGATATTTATTACAGTCAAAGAGATATTGATGCTAGTAACATTGCCCCAATTGCATTGACCGTACATTACGCTGATATTATTGTGGGTGCAACTGGTTTAACTTCAACCATAGCTATTAAAAGTGGTGATACCGTTAGTTTAAAAGATGTCATACCTCAAGATATAACCATTAAAGATTTCTTGAAATCAACGTTGCAGTTTTACAACCTGTATATGATTGAAGACCCCAATAATCCCAATGGTTTAATTATTGAACCTTATGATATATTTTACAACAGGTGCCAGAATCCGGTGAAATATGCTTTAGACTGGACACATAAACTTGATTTGTCCAAAGGGTATAAAATGACCATATCGACAGATTTACCTTCAGCTTATCAATTTAAGTTCACCGATGATTCTGATTACTATAATGATTTGTATAAGCAGAAATATAATGACACCTATGGCAATTTCACCATTTCAAATAGTGCATTTACGGGTAATGATGCTAAAGATATTCAAGTAAGTTTTTCACCTACTGTAATCGTTCTTGAAAACTATGATGATAAAACAATGGCTGCTATTTGGAAAGGAGATTTAACCAAAAAGGAATCGTTTAAATCTAATATGCGGTTATTGTATAATAATGGTACAGGTAGTTGTCAAAGTTATAATGTTTCTTCTGTTAATGTTGATAGCGGTGGTACTGTAACAGGTCATACGGTATTGTTACAGGTTTAACTTACTACAATACTTCTGATACCATATTGAAAAGTGGTACTACCAATGTATTCAATGCTTTGTTTGGTGTGCCTAAAGAAGTATATGCAACAGTAGGACAGGATATATTTAGCTTACCAAATATTTATTCTTATTTCTACCAAAATCAATTAATAGAATTGAATGATTTGAACTTATTTATCCTTGAAGCAAGCTTTAACCTAAATTCAATAGATATGGGTTCATTAGATTTTAGAACTCCAATATTTATTCAATCTCAAGACGGTATGGCTTATTTTAAATTGAATAAAATAGATTATTATAATTCAAATGTATTAGCTGATGTTAAATTGCAAAAAGTAATCATTTAATATTTTGCCCCCCAATCGATAGTAATATAAAAAAAACAAAAGCATATACCGTCGAAGGGGGGGCATTTTATTATTCTTTAATTTCCTGCTTACACCACATTTCAAGTATTTCTTCAAATAAACTTTCGTGTACCAAATAAAAACCTTCAACTTTTAGTATAGGTATTTTCTGACTTTTAGCCCACCACTTAGTAGCTTCATCATTAGCTATCCTTTGCTGTTGGACACATATTTTTTTTACGTGTTGCTCTTTCCTATAGCAATTAACCAACTCATAACCTTTCCCAAATACACTATTATCTGGAACAATGAAATAAACCTTCCTGAATCTGTACTTCTTACTCACAAAAACAAATTTGCTAACTTTTTTAGTATTTATCCAAAAAGATTTGTCAACACCAACCTAATATTTATGAGAAAACATAGATGGCAGACAATTCAGGCAACATACAACAAGATATTTTATTGGGTATCAATGTCACTGGTACAGAAAAAATTAAAGAAGCTCAAGGTGAGGTTGAAAAATTAGGAAAAGAGATTGAAAAGACTGGTAATAAGGATGTTGGTGCCAATCAGTTCAAGAATTATAGGCAATTAATTCGTGAAGCTACCTATGAGCTTCAAAAAACTGAGCAACAATTTGGTAAGAACAGTCAACAATTCATTGAAGGAGCTAAACAGTTAGGTGACTTAAAATTAAAGGCTCAGGAGTTTAACCAGACTATTCAAGCCTTTAACCCGGCTAACAAGTTTGCAGCATTTTCATCAATAGCACGTGGGTTATCAGGTACATTAATGGGTGTTTCTGGTGGTATGGTTGCCCTTGGTTTCAATTCTGAAAAATCTGCTGAAAATATGGCAAGATTACAGGGCTTAATGATGTTTGGTAATGCCTTGAAAGAAATTGAAATGGTAAAAGCCGGGTTTCTTGACTTCGGAAGGGTCATCAAAGGTATGTTTATGGTTAAACAACAAGATGTTACCCTAACTCAAGCACAAATTGATGCTAATGCAGAGGTTTTAGCCAGTACAGAGGCATTAAATGCAGCTACAGCAGAAAGAGTTGCAGCAGAAACAGCTTTAGCAGAAGCTACTACAGCAGCCAATGAATTAGAAATTGAGACACAGGAGGCGTTAAATGCTGCTAAATTGGAAGGTTTAGATAGTGATGCTTCAATTACAGGTGCAGAGCAAGCCTACATTGAGTTAGCAGCAGAGAGAGCAACAGCATTAGAAGTGTTAACTGCTGCACAAACAGCTTATAATACCGCTTTAGCTACAGAAGCAGAACTTCAAACAGCAGCAACCACAGCTAGTGAAGCACAAAGTGAAGCAAATTTAGCCAATGCAGCAACAACAGGTGCAGCAGCAGTAGCAACCAACGTATTTGGTCTTGCTTTAAAAGGTATCGGTATAGGTTTAATCATTGCAGCTATTGTTGCATTGGTTGAAAATTGGGATAAAGTAAAAGCCGGTTTTGAAAGTATGTTCCCGGTGTTGAAAAATACAAAAGATGGCTTTCAGGACTTTATGCAGGTTATAAACGGTGTAGGGAACGCTGTACTGCATTATCTAAAAGTACCGATTGATTATGCTGTGAGTAGTGTAAAGGCGCTTATAGATGTTTTTAAAGGTGATTTCAAGGGTGCTGCACAAGATTTCAAGGATGGTTTAAAATCAATCGCTGATGACCTTAATGTTATCGATAATTATAAAAAAGGTTACGCAGCTAAAGCAGCAGATTATGCTGAACAAGAAAGAAAAGTAAGGGTTCAAAAACAAATTGAAGCAAATGAACGCATCATAAAGGAGTTAAAAGCATTAGGTGAAGATACCACCAACTTAGAAATCAAAAATCAACAGCTTAAAAATTCAATTCTTGATAAGAACGATAAGGATTATCAGAAAAAGTATGCTGATGGTCAATCAGAAATTACGGTATTAGAAAATCAGGAAATTAAGAAGAGAAATGATGCTGCTGAAAAATTAGCAAAAGAGCGAGCTAACAAAGCAGCACAGCAATTAAAATCTGATTTAAATGAAATCAAGAAAAATAATGACGAAGCTCAAAAAATAATGGCTGAAGGTTCTGGTGATGCCAGAGAAAAAGAATTAGCTGATATTCAAACCAAGTATGATAAAGAATTTGCCTTATTGGAAAAGCGTAAAGCTGATGTTAAAGATTTCAATAAAGAATATTCAAATTTGGTAACAGCGCGTAAAGATGAAGAGGCCAGAATCAATAAAAAGTATGATGACCAAATCAACCAATATCTTCAAGGTGTACAAAATGAAGCTGTAGATTCTTTTGATAAGTCCATTGATGATATTAATAAAAAGGTTGATGAATTATTAAAAAATGCTACTCCTGAACAAGCTGCTGCATTAGAAGCTGCACGTAACAAGCAGATTAATAAGCAACGTACTTTAAAAGTTGATACCAGTGTAAAAACCGTAGCTGATACTTCATTAACTAAAGCAGAAGATAAAAATAGACCTTCACCAAATGATACCCCTGATGAAGCTAAAGCTAAAATTAATGCTATTGCTAAAGCACAAATAGATGCTGAAAATGCTGCTTATAATTTAAAGAAAGACCAGTTACAAGGTCAGAATGACCAGTTGGAACTGTTAGAAGCAGAGCACCAGAAAAAGCTAACCGATATTAATAAAGCTAATGCTGATGCACGTAAAGAAATAGCTAAACGCGAAAAGGATAACCAGTTAGCAATGTATGATGCTATAGGTCAGGGTGCTAATGCTGCTTCTGATTTATTGGGTAAAAATACCATTGCGGGTAAGGCTTTAGCGGTGGCTGCTGCTACTATTTCAACTTATAGTGCAGTGGCAAAGACCTTAGATGCCTTTGCAGGTGTACCTATTCCGGGCTATGCAATTGCAGAGGCTGTGGCAATTTCGCTCGCTGGTATGGCACAAGTAAAAAATATTTTAGCGGTACAGGTTCCGGCTACAGCAGGTGCAGGTGCTTCAACTGGTGGACAAACTGTTGCCCCGGTAATTAATTCAACGGTATTACAACAAGCTCAAACAGGTACACAGGATATAGTAAGTGCAGTTAATCAAAAGAACCAGACACAACCGAATATCAGGGCTTATATCGTTCAAACTGACCTTGAAAAACAGCAAGCTAAATCAGCTTATTATAATCAGCAGAGTACTTTTTAATGTTGTTTTTTAAACTGATTTTTCATATATTATTATATGAACCTTACACTTAAAAAAGGGCAGTTTGTTAGACATACTGACCCTACAGTAAACGATGGTATGCCAATGCAAATTTTAGATGTTAATTTTCGAGATAAATTGGTAATGGTCAATCACTATGATAGGCACAAAGACAAGTATATCGACGAATGGTTGTCATTTGAATATTTGGAAATAGTTTAATTCATCTTCCAAAGTAGAAGCCCCTTTATAGGGGCTTTTTTTTATGCCTAAATAATTCCCTATCACTAATATCTATGGTAAAGAGATAATGAAAAAATCTTTACCCTTAGTAGAGCTTACCATATCACCCGACACAGGTTCTTTTGTGTCAGCTATTGCCTTAGTTGAGTCACCTGCGATTGAAAGTGATTTCATAGCTTTTTCCAGTAAAACGAAACAATACTTTTCAAGTAATGATGAAAAGATGGAGTTGATCGGCTGTGCTATGATTCCCGACCAAGCAATATATCGGAATAGCCCCGACCTCGGAGAGTATGCCGTTACCTTTTCTGCTGATACCATTAGACAAATAGCACAAGTTTATGCTGCTAAAGGTCTATTCAACCAGACAAACCTTGAACATACTTCAACACCTGCTGATTCCTATGTATTTCAATCTTATATCACTGATGAATCTAAGGGTATTTCTGCACCTAAAGGTATTGATGTACCAGATGGTAGTTGGATTGTAGGGGTAAAGGTTAATAACCCTGATGTATGGTCAGAAATTAAAGAAGGAAAAGTTAAAGGCTTTTCAGTAGAAGGTATTTTCAATTTGATTGACACTAATACTACAGTCAATCTACACAATCAATTAAAACAAAGTGAATTTGATATAGCAGTTTCAGAATTTGAAGCTGCATTAATTGCTTTAGAAGAAAAATCTAAGGCATAACATAATATATATAAGTAAGAACAGATAATGGATAAAACGAAATTAGAAACGGTTATTGAGAAAGCGCAAAATCTATTAAAATTCTTCACTGAAAAGCAATCAGAAAAATTTACAGGTGTAAAAGTGGTTGATTCTGATGTACTGATTGATTATGCTGATTTACAAATTGGTTCAGAAGTACAAATTTCAACATCTACTGGTTCAGAGCCAGCACCAGACGGAGATTATAAGTTAGTTAACGGTGTTGAATTTACAGTAAAGGATGGCAAAATATCAGCTATTGCTTCAACTGGTGATGCAGAAGATGCTGCTGATGCTAATGACCCGAATGAAAAAGCTGAAGGTGAACAAATGGCTGAAAATGCACCACAAGGTGAACAACCTGATACTGATGGTGATGCAGCAGAAGATGAAGCTGAAACACAAGCTTTAAATGACTTAACTCAAAGAGTTGGAGCTTTAGAAGATGCAATGAATCAAATATTGCAAGCAATCGGTGCAGTTCCTTCAAAAGAAGATATGACTGCATTTTCAGCAGAACTAAAAACGGTTACAGAATCAATAGAAGCACTTGCAAAAGTACCAACTCAATTTTCAGCAGATAAAAGGGTAGAAGTACAGGATGCAGAATTAGATAAATACAAACGTATTGCTGAATACTACAGCAAATAATAAAAAAAATATTAAAGAGAGAGATAAGAAGAGATGGGATACAATATTTCAGCCTTACCTAACTACACCGACCAACAATCAAGGGTGTTTGTTACCAAAAGTATCTTAGAAGCAGATACTATTAAATTATTAACCGATGCAGGTTCTTTTGACCCTACTGCAAAAGGTAATCAAGCTATTCAGCTATTAGATACTGATGTTTATTTTCAAGATGGTACTGCTTGCGGTCGTAACGCTTTAGGTGGTGCTAATTTTTCACAAGCTACTTTATCCGTAAAGGATTTGAAAGTTAACCAAAATTACTGTGTTAGAGACTTGGAAAAAACTTATGCTGTAGAAGATTTGAAGGCTAAGATGAAAGGCCAAGTTTATACTGATATGTTATTCTTAGAAGACATTGGTAACCTGAATGCTACAAAAACTTCATACGCATTAGAACAATTAATATGGCAAGGTGATACCACTATTACTGGTACTACTAATTTAAATATGGCTGATGGTTTATTGAAATCAATCAAAGGTGGTTCTTATATCAATTTGTCAGCAGTAACTTCTGGTTCTTCTGTAACCGCTAAACTACAAGGCGTATTTGCCGGAATGCCAATTGAAGTATCAAGCAAGCCAGATTTTAAAATTCTGATTGGTAAAGATACTTGGAACGCTTATCAAGCTGAAATTGCCGCTAAGAATTTGTTCAATCCAAACGACCCTAAAACACTTTGGGGCACTGATGCAAAATTAGAAGTTGTAAATGGTTTGAATGGTACTAATTATGTTGTTGCTTGCCGTTTGAGAAATCTACAGGCAGGTGGTGAAATGACTAACGTTAGTTTCCAAAAACATTATTCATTCGAAACAGAGCAAGTATATCTTGATTCACGCTTTTCATTAGGTGTAGTTGCTGTTTACCCTCAAGAAATTGGCTTAGTAAAAATTGCTTAATACTTATTAATAAGATAATTCCATAGGGGGCTGAATTAAGCCCCTTTTTTAAAAATATAAGGAGAAAAAATTTAATGGCTTCAAATAGTTTAATAGCCCTAGCAAGAGAAACAGGTAAATACAGCAAAACCAGTACTAAACCCGAAGTGTATTTAATTGCTTTTTCTGACCTTGCTGCAATCTCAGGTTCTACTGAGGTGTTTGCTACTGATGGAACTGGTCAGGTTTCCGCAATTAATTTAGCATCAGGTTCTACCAAATTCGTTAAATGGGGTGTTGTTGAAGATGCTTCAACTGTCAAATCAGATTATACCTATAACGCTAACGGTAGTTATGACGTAATTAAAGAGCTTGGTTTTACCGTAAATAATTTAGGCTCAGTATCAGCTAAGGTTGCATTTGAATCATTGTTTGCACAACCAATTGCAGCTATGGTTAACTTACAAAACGGTGCTTGGTTAGCATTCGGCTTAAATGGTCAAATGATGCTAAAAACTGGTTCCGGCACTAATGATAAAAGCTCAAATGGTAGAGTTATCACATTAGCAGGTTCAGATGTTGAAGATGTACAAATTGTTGATTCAACAATTGTTCCTTCACTGATTTCTTAATTAGTTCTATAGTTAAGTATTCAAAGGGGTATTCATTCAGAGTACCCTTTTTTATTGCCTTAATATTTTCTGCACCCTAATATTTATCAGAAAGTATGATACTAATTGATAAATCTAAATCGGTACAATCAATAATTCTAACATTATCTGAATTAACTACTGTTACTTCACCTCAATTTGTTTTGGAATTATTATGTGATTCAACTAGAGAAACTAACAGGATTTATTTACCTGTAATCAGTTCTGCCAGTACATCAAGATTTGATTTATTCAATATAGATACCAATGTATTTTCTGCTTTTAATCCCGGTTATTATTCTTATGCCATTTATCAGAATGATACAGATGCTACGCCGATTGAAACAGGAAAATTAAGGATTCAGGGTATTCAGGATTCATTAGAAGTCATTAGCCCGGTGAGAAATGAAGTGTATAGAATTTACTAATGAGTGATAAGAATAATGAAATATTTAACCAATTAATAACTTTTTCAAAAAAGGTAACACCACAACCAATTGAAGTATTGGTAAACGGTTACAGTGATGACCATTGGATTTATTGGGGTGTTGATAATTTATATCCTAACTTTTTATTAGAACTATTCAATGAGGTTCCATTACATAAAAGCATCACTACAAGCAAAGTAGATTATTTAATGGGTGATGGTTTGACCCTTAAAGGCTCTAATGAAGCTGCTGATTTTCAGATTAGCCTTGTTGATTCTTTAGAGGAAGTAGTAAATAAATTAGTTTTTGACTATGTATTGTTTAACTTCTTTGTTCTTGAAATTCAATATAATGTGATGGGGCAGCCTATTTATTTTAATCATGTACCCGGCAATTACATCAGAACTAATAGAGCTAAGAACAAATTTTGGATAAGTGAGCAATGGGATTTAATGAGAGAGGCTTTAAGCTATGATAGATTTACCCCCGGTAAAAATGAAGATGGTTTTTCTAAGGTGTATTTCTATTCTGGTTATATGCCTACAGCACAGAATGTGTATCCTGCTCCGAAATATAATGCAGGGATAACTTCAATGATTACTGAAATACTGGTGAATAATTTCAATAAAAACAGTATTGAAGAATCTTTTTCACCTTCCCATATAATTAGCTTTTTCAAGGGCGTACCATCACCAGATGAAGCAAGAAAATTTGAAAGAAGCTTTGGTGAGACATTCAAAGGTGAAAACGGATTAAAGTACATTTTAAACTATAATAATGCAGGTGATACCCCTGTACAAGTTTCTTCAATTCCCGGTGATGATTATGCTGAGAAATTAGTTGAACTGAATAAGAAAATTGAAACTAATATAGTTACTAGCCATCAAGCTACCTCTAAACTACTATTTGGCATAGAAACACCCGGTTCATTAGGTAATTCCAATGAACTTGAAGAAGCATACCAGATATTCAAGAATGTATGGGTAAAGAATAATAGGAATCAGGTTGAAAGAGGTATTAATAAGTTATTCAAATCCTGTGGTTTACCTGAAATTGAATTTAAAGATAAAGGTTCCTTATTCTCAATCAGTTTACCAGATACCACTAAGGAAAAAGTATATACGGTTAATGAATTACGGGCAATTGACAACCTTCAACCAATACCAGACGGAGATATTTTAATTCAGAGTGTTGCTAAAGGTAATGCTGCAAACGGTGAACCAGTACCAGAGGGTACACCAAATGATTCTGCAATTGAAGGGTTAGCTGAAGCACCTGAACAACCTGAGATTGAAAAGAAACTTACTTCAAAAAAGCTAACTGCTGATGATTTTGAGAAAGTGAAGCATTTAGGTCATTCCAAAGGTGATTTTTCAGTATTGGATTCCATTGATATGAGTGTTTCCGGTCAATTATCCTTTAAACAAATTGAACTCATGTTTGATGATGCCAAAGATATTGAAGATTACCTCATGAAAAATAAAATCAATGGTAAATCCTTATCAGATATTAAAGCAGGTATCAGAAAAGATTTCGGAATAAGTATTAGTACATCAGATTTAGCTCGCAAAATCAAAGCACTTACTGATGCAGGTATTTTAAATAGCGAAATTGAAGGTGATACCGTATCGATTACCCCTGTTAAGCAAGATTCACCACGTACAGTTCAAACAATGTATGACTATCAGGTTAGACCGGGTTATGGAGCACCATTAATTTCAACCAGTAGGGATTTCTGTACTAAGCTAATTGAAAATGATAGGCTTTATACACGTCAGGACATTCAAACGATGAGTGAAATTTTTGGCTATGATGTATTTACACATTGTGGAGGGTGGTATACTGACCCTAATACCGGAAAAGCAGAAAATCAGTGTCGACATCAGTGGGTGAGCCAAAGAGTAATAAGGAAGAAATAAGATGAAGCAGATACTTTTTTTAACAGTACAAGAATTAAAAGATTCAACCCCTTTGCAATCTAATCTTGATGAAAAGGTTTTAAATCAGTGCATTCAGGAATATCAGGATTTAGAATTACAACCCCTATTAGGTAAAGACCTGTTTCAGAGATTAAGTAATACACTGGTTTCCGGTGCTACCATTTCAGGTTACACTTATTCAGATGAAGATTCTCTTTTACTGGATTATATCAAGCCAGTTATGGTGTATGGTGCCTTGCTTTTTTCCATTACACCAATATCCCTTAAAGTAACCAATAAAGGTGTTCAGAAGCTTACTGATGCTAATGCTGTAGCAGGTGCATCAAATGATATTGACGCTCTTAAATCGGCTTATACGACCAAATTAGACGGTTATAAAAAGCGATTGATAGACCTGATGAATCAGGAACCAGACATTGAAGTTGAACCAGTATTAAACGCAATAACTACTCTTGACTTTACAGGCATTGCCATTGAAGATAACACCCTTAACCCTGCTGAATATTGGGATAAGGTGTATAATAAGACCGGGTACGCGAGAAGGATTTTTTGGTAATGATAACTATTAACCAGTATAAAAAACTAATTGAAGATTTCTTTAAACAGCACTATCAAATCAATACGGTGGTTACATGTAATGAATTTGATTTCAATGCTGATAGTGATATTGTTTATCCTGTTGCACACATTGAATACATTACTCAAAATATCCGTACTACAACCATTACCAATCAGTTTTTAGTAACGATTGCAGACCTTTTTGACCCTAATTTACCGGGTTCAGAACTGGATATTTATAATGACACAAGTCTGATTGCTGCTGACTGTCTGGATTACTTTTCCAACCAGATTGAAGAGCAATATGAAGTACATGAAAATGTATCATTCCAGAAGTTTACTAACGGTAATGTTGATAGGGTAGCAGGTTGTGTATTCTCTTTAAACTTTGACCAGTTCAGGGTAGCAGATGCTTCAATTATTCCTGTTGAATCAAATATTGATACCACTGTAGTTTACACTGCTTATTTCGGTGCAACCACAAATTATAGTACTTGGGCTGATATTGCTGCTTTAGAAAATACCAGTACTAAGGAGTTTGAATTGAATACTGGTTTAGCAAATTCTTTCCTGATAGCTGTCTTAAACACTTATTCAATTGCTCAGGTAACTGATATTACTGCTTCAAATCTTGATTTGACTGGACTATATGAAGCAGTAGGTTCAATTACTAATAATGGTTTGACTTATAACTTATTCCTGATGCAGCAAGCTTTGGATTATACTTCAAATCACATACATAAAATAGAATTACAATAATGACAGGTGAAGAAAGACCTTTAAATATAAAATTGACTAATCCCGGCAACATTGATTGGTGGTATGGTAGTGGTAATACTGCTTATAACACCGTTCAGGATGCTATTAATACCGTACCTCAAGCTATAAGACTTGGTAAAACTGTAGGTGTATTATCAGGCAACACTATTGTTGAAATGTGGTGGGCTAGTGGTACAACTGATACTGACTTGGTGGTTAAAAGTGATGGGGCTGTAGATTTATCAGATTATTATACTAAAGAACAAGCTGATTCAAAATTTTTAACCGGGTACACTGTAGATTTTAGTAACTATTATGATAAAGCTACTTCTGATTCCAGATTTCAACCAGTAGGCAATTATTTAACAGGTATAACGGCATCAGAAGTTGATTCTGCTTTAGGTTTCACACCTGAAAATGCAGCAAATAAAAATGCTGTTAACGGCTATGCAGGTCTTGATTCATCTGGTCTGTTATCATTGAATTTATTTCCAGATAAATTGTTGGGTAACGTTAAGTATAAAGGTACTTATGATGGTAATGTTATCACAAGTTCTGATAATTCATTAAATGGTTTAGCATTACCTATTTCTAATAGTGGTACAACTGGTTTTTATTTCATTTTAACATCAGGTGTTACTAATTCAGGTATCACATATAATGTTGGAGACTGGATTATTTCAGATGGTGATGCAGGTTGGAATAGGGTTCAAAATAGTGATGCCGTAACTACTGTGTTTGGCCGTAACGGTAATATTGTAGCTAATGCAAATGATTATGCAACTTATTATTTACCAGTGTCATCAGGTGCAACCATTACTGCAAATACTGCTTCAATCAATAACGTTCAAAGTAGTCTGAATAATTACCAGTTGCTATCAGGTAAAGATGTTAATGGTGGTTATGTTGGAAGGGATTCATCTGGTAATATTAAAGTATCTGCTGTTACCATTAATGATACTCAAATGAGTGCAGGTTCAGGTTCTATTTTTACATCAGCAGTAACTTCTACATCATTTGCCGGGATGAATATGTTTAACAGCGCAGGTGTATTAGCAGCATCATTTCAATACGGTGGTAGTGGTACGGGGCAATGGGCTAATAACATGTTAATGGGGCCTAGGTTGGTGGGAGGCTCTTTGCTTTTTATCAGAAATGCCAATGCAACAGAAAGTGCGCGAATTAATCAAAATGGACGTTTCTTACTAAATACCACTACTGACAATAATGTTGACCTATTACAGGTGAATGGCAGTGTGTTAACCTCTCAAATTAACGGTAGCAGTTCAGCAAGTGGAAACTTAACTTTAGCTTCAACATCTAATACTACAAAAGGTAAAATTTATTTGGGTTCATCTGGTAATGTATGGTTGGATGAACCTTCTTCCAGTTTAGTCTTTAACGGTAGTGTTATTGGTATTACAATTAATTCTGGTGATTCACATCCCCATTTTTACCAACAGTATGGCTATACTATAATGAGGGCTACAAGTAACGGCGTAATCTTAATGGCCGCGAATGGTAGTAATGGTTTAATTGTTGATAATAATGCACGCGTTAATCTTGGCTATTCATCTACCGCTACTGCAAAAGTCCATTTTGGGGCTGGTTCAAGTTCCGCAAGTGGTGCAGGATTAAAGTTAGCCCCCGGTGTAACTGGTCAGACTACGACAGAATTAGGTGCAGTTAACTTTGATGGTAATAATGTTTATATAGGTACTACAGGCACAACAAGTGCAACTGGTACAACCAATTTAAAACTGATTCAAGGTTTATCAGATGTTACTGCTGTCGGTAATACAACCAATACTGATGTTGAAATAACCAATGCAGCAAACGGTATTATATTAAAGGATGCCGGGGATGGAACCAGAAGGCGTATAACAGTGGTTAATGGAGTATTAACGGTATCAGCACCTTTATAAAACAAATAGCCCGGTTAAGGGCTATTGCTGTTTTAGTGTTAACTTGGAGGAGTAAAAACTGGTAACTCAAACTCTTGAAAATCTAAATCATCAAGACGTTTAAAAGTAAATTTACCTTTCTTTTTGTCACTTGGTAAATCAAATACTACATAAACTTCACCAGTATTAGAACTGTAATCAAGCTCATAATTGTTAAGTGACTTTACAATAGCAGTTTCAACATTAGGTTCAGAACCCGGAACAACTAACATTCCGTCGATTCTTAATCCATAATAAGGATAATTTAATAAGGGTAGACTTGATTTAAAATCTACGATTGCTTCGCCTAAGCCTTTAGGCTCTCTTTGACCATACTGGTCTTTGTTGGAAATTAAATTGTGCATAAAAGTTATTTTAATGTGCCGGGGTATTAAAAGGCACAACTAAAATTAAGAAAGAAAATCGATTTGCCAAAATTTTTAGTAAGCAATGTATCAACACTAAATGTGAATAGATGTAAATTATTAACACCCTCCTAATATTTATCTATGTGAAGATAGATTTAGAGGGAAGAAAATTCATTTACAGTGAAGAAGGAGTTAGGTTAAAAGCTTATAAAGATGTTGCCGGAATACCTACTATTGGTGTCGGATTTACTTATTATCCCGGTACTGGTAAAAAAGTTGAAATAGGTGATACCATTACTCAAGAACAATGTGATGATATATTTACCCATATCATTTCAACCTATGAACAAGCCGTTACTGATGCTGTAAAAGTTACCCCGAATCAGCATCAATTTAATGCCTTAGTATCTTTCGCATTCAATGTTGGTACTGCTGCTTTTAAGAACAGTACTCTATTGAAACTTATTAATGCTAACGCTTCTGAAGATGCAATAACTGCACAGTTTTTACTATGGAAAAAAGCCGGGGGAAAGGTTGTTGAAGATTTACTTGAACGAAGAAAGAGAGAAGCTGCATTATACTTCAAACAACCCTAAACCTGATGAAATACCTTTATAATTTACTCAAGTCCTTCATTTCCTTTTTCTGGAAATACATTTTAATCGCATTCGCTTTTATTGCCCCAATTCAACCTTATCTGTACTGTATATATTTTCTGATTTTTTTAGACCTGCTGTCAGGCTTATATAAAGCTAAAAAGAAAGGTGAACCCATTACCAGTAAACGTTTAAAAGATACCGTAACTAAGCTTGGTTGGTATACTATACCCTTACTTGCTGTATTTGCCGTTGATGTATGTATTCTTAAAAGCTCAAGCTGTTATTTATCAAGAATAGTAGCAGGTACAATTTCAATGATTGAAGTAAAATCAAATTTTGAAAATGCTTCTGAAATGTTGGGTTTTGATTTATGGTCAATGGTTAGAGATAAGCTAACAGCTTATGTAAATGATAAACTAAAAGTACCGGGTAATGACAACGAATAAGCTATATATCATCATTCTAGTACTTGTTGCCCTGTTGATAGCTATAGGTTATTATAGTTGCCACCAGAGCCAGAAAATAAGTCTTAAAGATTCACAGGTTAAAGCTTTATCCGATACAACCAGATTATATAAAACCAAATCAGGTGCTTCTGGTGCAGAAAAAACAATCTTTCAAGGTAGCAAATCAGATGTATTAGCTGCATTAAAGAAACAGGATTCCACCGGATATAAAACGGTTAGGAATAGTCATGATGTTCATTCTTATTCAACAGTAAGTACTAAGACTAAAATTGATACTACAGTTAAAGCAGATTCAGCTATTGAGATTATTCAACCCAAAGGATTTTATAAAGCTGATATTAATGTTAAAAATGATTCAGTAGGGTTCAAGGTCGAGTTGAATGATAAATATAAAATCATTACCCACGAAAAAAGTAATGGGATATTTAGACCAAAATCTTATGTGGTTACGGTCGAAAATGAAAACCCTTTTGTAAAAATAGACGGTTTAACTTCTTATGAAATTAAGCCTACTAAAAATTACACAGGCTTAAAAATCGGTGGTGCTATAGCTGTTGGGTTAGGATTGTTCTTAGTGTTACATAAGTAAATCAAAGAGCTTTTTTGAAAAAAATCATAGATGTATAAGTTATAATTAGATAAATTATTAATAACCCTACTAGCCCATACAGGAAGTTTTTGTAGTGCAATAATTTATCGATTGGATGTCTATTAAAGACTTTGCGAATGTAGGTGCCAAGTTTGAAAATCGAAATAAATAACAACAGGCATACAAAAACGATTACCCAAAAAAACGTTTGAACGGGGTCTGAATGGTAATAAGATAGTATCAATCTTCGAAGCTTTAAAAATCAGGTTAAATTAAAAATCTTTAAGATTCTTTATTTGTTGTTTCTTGGTATTGTTCTCAGATTTAACCCGATAGCTATCTTCACACTGCTTTAGCTGTTGGTTTGTTATATAATAGTGGAAGCTTCGGTTAATCTGCTTTTCACAGTGGTCATCATAAGTTTCCCATAATAAGCTGGTTGCAGAAATCGTATTGTTCACCCATTCTTCTTGATACGTTTTGGCAATTAGCGGTTTAGTTAATCCCGTTAGTTTATATAAACAGTTGTATGTGGTTTGAGTGACAGTTAATTTAGGTTGTCCGTACTTCAACTTCAATGCATCAGTAATTTCCATTGACGCATCAGAATCAAAGTCTACTAACTTGTTCTTGAAATATTTCAATCTGATATTTTTTATAGTGATGCCTGCTACTTCATAGGCGGTTAAAAAATATTCGGAAACGTCAGGGCAAAGACTCAAATCCCAAATTTGTCTTGTTGGGTCGGAATTTGTTTTTAATCGAACCAATTGTGACATATTCGCCACTTTGACGTAATCATAATTTTCATAATCATCACAATCCCTTATGTATTGCACGTGGGTTGATGCATAATTGATTAATATTGAAGTATCAGTACCAATTTTGAAAATACCTACACCAGTAAACTTTTCGTTATTAGGCTGACAAAATGAAATTGTAGTGATAAAACACAGGGCAATTGAAAAAGCGAATCTCGTTAATAACATAAGTTAGTGCTAGGAGTATTTCTTGTCAAAAAAGATAGATAATTCTTTGTAGTCTTTTGATTTAAGTAAAGCTTTTTTAACAAACCTATTATATTCCCATATATTGAATCGCATATGAATAAAGCTTACAAAGGGAATAAAAAAAGTAAAGATAGATATTGCAATATAGAAGGCAAATGCACCTGCAAAATCCAATTTATTATCACTTATATATCCGAATAGTAAAAACAATGGTATTAACAGTGTTTGTAAAAGCAGATAAAAGAATAACTTCCTAAACATCTTTGAATATGAAGGGATACCACCATAGAAGTCCACTTTTTTACCTTCCTCGACAAGTTTCTTATAGTCGTCATAAAACTCTGCTCTAAAAGGATAATAAGGAGTTAGCATCCTGTAATAAAAGATTTTTGCCATATGATTTAAGTCTGCTCAAATATCATATTTTTAACCTGATTTGTGGCTAACCAGTCTGCATTGAAGTTAATTTAAGTTCCAATTCTTTATCCATAGTCATGAAATAAGTTTTGAATTTTTCCCCCCAATCGACAGTAATATAAAAAAAACAAAAGCATATACCATCGAATGGGGGGAATTTTATAAAATCAATTTAAGCAGATTAAAACCGTTCTGCACTTGATGGTTTAATCACATCCTTGAACAATCGTTCCTTTATATACAAAGTGGTAACCTGCAAATTAGCGTGTCTATTTCTTTGTCTGATTTCCTCAAAGCTTGCTCCATCTTGTAAATCAAAATAATTACTGGTATGCTTTAAAGCATATAGCTTTAAATGTGCAGGTAGTTTATATTTCTTTTTGAAGATTACCCATCGTTGTAATAGGAGATCTTTTGCTGCCATTACAGGTGAAGTTTTGTTTCTACCTGCAAAGACATAGTGGTCAGTCGGTGCATTGCCTATAAGTCTTTTAAATAGCTCTGACATACGTTCATTTAATTGCCATCTAGCCTCATTCCGGTTTTTGGTTTTGCATCCTTCCAATACCAATAAATTCTTGCTAAAATCAATATTGTAAGCCTGTATCCTAATAATTTCAATTGGTCGAATATTGTAGTAGTAAATCAAGTTCGAAGCAACATATAAGGGAAAGAACTGATCATCATTAGCAAGTTTAGTAACAACAAGTCTGAGTTCCTCTTCATCAAATATTTTGAATCTGGATGTATCATTTCTTATATTTTTCTTTTCAGTATGGTTAACAGGATTATCATGAAGAATTTTTAAAGTAACCAAGTAATTGAAAAATGTGCCTAAATCAGTTCGGTAATGGTTGAAGCTTACTTTACCCCATTTTCTGTTAGCTGCTGTAGTATGAAGGAAGTTTTCAATGTCGAGTTTATTAAATACTACAGGTCTTTTATGTAATGCACCTTTAGCTTTTAGCCACTCTTTAAAAAAGGATGTTATATACTTAGTGCTGCTATACCTTTTCTCTGTAATAGCCTCGTTGTCTAATTTCTCCTTATTGTGCTTCATCCATCTATCAAGACATTCAACAATAGGGGATAAGGGTGTCAGTGGGGAATCATCAAACTTATTGCTAATCGGATTCCACCCCTTATCAAGTAGGGTTACAAAATCATTAATTAATTGTGTGGCCTTTTTCTTCAGTGTTTTTAAATCTGAACCTTTTTCAAGAGTATCAAATTTTCGAATTCTTTCATTCTTGTTAGTGTCAGGATTTAGGAAGTTAAAATGTACATACGGCTTACTATCTTTGTCGGCAGGTACAAAGAGTTTAAACTCATAATCATTCCAAGTGTGAAGGATAATTGATTGACTTTTTTTTGTGCTCATAGCGGTTGAAAACATTAATTTTTATTGACACCTACTTTGACACTGATGATGGAAAATGCCTCAAATAATAGAAAGAATCTACATTTCTGGTTGGTTAAGAGCGAACCGTTTAAATACAGCTCGGAAAAGTTTAACCAGGATGGTCGCACCTTTTGGGATGGGGTGCGCAATTTTCAGGCTCGCAATAATTTAAAGGCGATGAAACAAGGCGACCTCGTTTTGTTTTATCATAGTAATGAAGGTAAAGAGGTTGTAGGTATAGCCAAAGTGGTAAAAGAGTATTACCAGGATCCTACAACTGAAGATCCGAACTGGGTTGTAGTAGATATTTCGCCGGTGGAGGCTTTGAAAATGCCGGTTACACTGGAGCAGATCAAGGCCGACGAGCGGCTTAAAGACGTGGGGCTGGTGCGCCAGGGCCGCTTATCTGTAATGGGTTTAAAGCCAGAAGAGTTTGATCGTATTGTTGAATTAGGAAATAGTTAACTAATGAAATACCGGAAATTTAAAGACGTTGAAGTAGCCGAAGTTGGCCTGGGTACCTGGCAATTAGGTAGTGCCGACTGGGGTAACGTAAACGAAGAAGAAGCATTTAATATATTACGGGCATATACTAATGCCGGTGGAAATTTTATTGATACCGCCGATGTATATGGCATGGGCGTAAGTGAAACCGTTATTGGTAAGTTTTTGAAAACTATCGATAAGCCGGTGTACATTGCATCCAAGCTGGGCCGCAGGCATGACCAGGATAATGGCTGGCCTCAAAACTTTAGCTATGAGGCCATGAAGAGCCATGTGGAAGAGTCATTGAAGCACCTGGATATTCCGCAATTATTCCTCGAACAACTGCATTGCATCCCAACAGCGGAAATGCGCCACGGCGGCGTGTTTGATCATTTAAGAAGATTACAGGACGAAGGATTGATCCGCTATTTCGGCGCCAGTGTTGAAACCAGCGAAGAAGCGTTGATCTGTCTGGAGCAGGACGGACTTGCCTCTTTGCAGATCATCTTTAACCTGTTCCGTCAGCACGTAGCCGACGAAGTTTTTGAAAAAGCCTATAAAAAGGGTGTAGCAATTATTGCCCGCGTACCGCTGGCCAGTGGCTTGCTTACCGGCAAGTTTAATGACAGTACCACCTTTGCCCCCAATGACCACCGTAATTTTAATGCCAATGGCGAAGCCTTCAATGCAGGCGAAACTTTTTCGGGAATAGAGTTTAAGGAGGGCCTGCAACTCGCTCAGCAAATTAAAAATATGCTGCCCGATCATCGGATGGCGCAGTGGGCCATCAGATGGGTACTTGATCATCCTGAGATAACTACTGTTATTCCAGGTGTATCAAAGGTATCACAGGTAAACAGCAACGTCGCTGCGTCAGACTTGCCATCGCTGGCGGCTCATACTTTTAATAAGCTTCGTATTTTTTACGACGATAACATAAAAGATAAGATCAGAGGACATTATTAATGATTGCGGATTTCTGATTTTTGATTTCGAATTTTTAGGCTTTTTAAGGAATAATTGATCTTGGTTGAAATGGTGGTTTTAAATCCGAAATCGAAAATCCGAAATCCGAAATAAAAAGGTTATGGTTTCAGTAGAAGAAGCATTGCAACTTATTGCCGAGCAGGTTAAGGATTTTGGCGATCACCATGTTCCGCTGTTACAGGCCACTGGCAAGGTCTTATCTCAACCGGTTTTGGCCGACCGCGATCTGCCACCTTTTAACCGGGTAACGATGGATGGCATAGCCATCAGCCTCGCCACTTTTAACAGTGGCACCCATAGTTTCAGGATAGAAGGCTTACAGGCTGCAGGAGCTCCTCAGCTTACCTTACACAACGACCATAATTGCATTGAGGTGATGACAGGAGCTATGTTGCCCGTTAACGCAGATGCTGTTATTCCGTACGAGCTGTGTGATATAGAAGGCGGCATGGCCACTGTTAACCTGGATGAGGTAAACAGAATGCAAAATGTACATCTGCAGGGAACAGACAGCCGGAAAGGCGACGTGCTGATCCCTAAAGGCGTGAGGATAAATGCGGCTACCATTGGCTTGCTGGCGTCGGCAGGCCTGGATCGCGTACCTGTACTTAAGGTGCCGCGTGTGGCTATTTGTGCTACCGGCGATGAGTTGGTTGAGGTGCACGAGCAGCCGCTTGCTCACCAGATCAGGCAGTCCAATGCCTATATGCTTGCTTCGGGTCTTAACAGTGAGGGTATACAAACTCATCGTCATCACCTAAAAGATAATGCTGAAGAAATGGAGAGCCAACTGGCTGCACTGGTTTACGAGTATGACGTGATCCTGCTATCAGGCGCGGTATCTAAAGGTAAATTCGATTATTTACCAAAAGTACTGACGGATCTGGGTATGCATACCATCTTCCACAGCATTGCGCAAAGGCCCGGTAAGCCCTTCTTATTTGGTAAAATGCCTGATCAATGCCTCATCTTCGGTTTCCCCGGTAACCCTATATCTACCTTTGTTTGTTATCAGCTTTACTTTAAATTCTGGTTATATCTGTCGCTGGGCCTTCAACTTCCCGAATTAACGGCATGCTTAAATAAAGCAATTGATTTTAAGCCCGCACTTGCTTACCATATGTTAGTTAGATTAGAATATGGTGATGGTAAGGTTATAGCTACGCCTGTTGAAACGTCAACTTCTGGTGATCTGGTGAGTTTAGTGCAGGCAGAAGCTATTATGACCCTGTCTGCGGACCGAAATCGCTTTGAAGCGGGAGAAGTTTTCCCGGTTCAATTGGTTTAGCTCTTATCAACCAGCTTATAGTTGCTTGCGCTGTAACGGTCGCCTATATCGGGATATTTTGCAATTAAGGCCTCGATAGCATCTTTATCAGCCTGGGTTATTGGTATTTCAACGCTACCCGCATTTTCTTCGAGATATTTAATGCGCTTTGTGCCAGGGATCGGGATAATGTTATCTCCTTGTGCCAATACCCATGCCAATGCAAGTTGTGCAGGTGTGCAACCTTTTTGTTCGGCCAGCTGTGCAAAACCTTCGGCAAGTTTGTTGTTATTTTCCTGGTGCTCGGCCTGATAGCGCGGTAGCGACTTGCGGAAATCTTTGTCGTCAATGCTATTTAAATCAAGCTTACTGGTCATCAATCCCCGAGCCAGCGGGCTAAACGGCACAAAGCCGATACCTAATTCCTTGCACGTTGCCAGTACGTCTTTTTCTACATCCCTTGTTAAAATAGAATATTCACTTTGCAGTGCAGCTATGGGATGGACTTTGCATGCACGACGCAAGCTATTTGCTGAAGCTTCTGATAAACCGAGATACCTTACTTTGCCTTCTTTTACCAATTGTGCCATTGCGCCTACCATTTCTTCTACCGGTATGTTTGGATCAATGCGGTGCGCATAGTACAGATCAATCACCTCTATTTTTAGACGTTTTAGGCTTGCTTCAACAGCTTTGTGCATATATTCCGGCGAGCCGTTGAAACTGCCGACACGGCCCTGCTCATTAAACTGAAAGCCAAATTTGGTGGCAATGAATACCTTATCACGATTGGGGACGAGCACTTTTGATACCAGCTCTTCGTTTTTCCCGTTGCCGTAAATATCGGCGGTATCCCAAAAGTTAATACCCAGCTCTATCGCCCGGTTGAGCACCTTTACAGATTCTTCATCGTTTGGTTCTCCATAAGCATGGCTCATACCCATGCAACCGAGCCCAATGGCTGAGAGCTTTTCGCCTGTGTTCCCTAATATCCTGTATTTCATAATGTATGATACAAGTATAGTAAGCAGGTGTTTTATATTGTGGAATAACGTTATGTTTTTTCATAACAATAGAGCAAACGAAAATAAAAGTATAGAGACGATGAACCTAAGTGCCAATTATTTGTAATTATTCAAAATATTAGAATTTATGGAACCTACACCCCAACACACCATTGAGGGCCTCAATCATTTGATTACGATAGCAGCTGACGGTGAGCATGGCTATCGCATTGCTGCAGAACATGCAACCAACCCGGTTGTAAAAGCATTATGTTTAAAACATGCCGAACAGCGCGCCGGCTTTGTTACCGGCCTACGCGCCCTGGTGCGGGCGGTGGATGGTGACCCTGACGCAGGGAGCGGACCAGTAGGAGCATTGCATCGTGCCTGGATAGATATTAAAACAGCAGTAACCAGTAACGACGATAAGGCGGTGCTTGCCGAATGTGTGAGAGGTGAGCAGGCCGCTATAGCTGCTTATGAAACTGAGTTAAAAGAAAATAATTACACTTCGGGACAACGCACCATTCTGCAACAACAATTGAAGTTAGTTCACGAAGCCCTGTTGGCGGCGGAGCAGGAGATGGCCAAGTTGGTTTAATTTTTTAAACAAACTTGCGTGATGACTGCATCTGATACTATATATTCCGATCGTAAATTCCGTTTATGGCCGTTCCTCGTCAGTTTGGTCATTACGCTTGCTATAGGCGTAGTAGCGTCGCTGTTTACCCGGCCAGAAATTCCGGGCTGGTACAGGTTTTTGCATAAACCTTCATTTAATCCTCCTGATTGGCTCTTTCCACTGGTCTGGACCATTTTGTATGTTTTAATCGCTATCGCTGCCTACTGGGTTTGGGTGAGGAGAAATAAGCTGGGTGGCTTTGGCACTACGTGCGGGATATATTTTATTCAGCTTGCTTTAAATTTTTCCTGGTCAATTGTGTTTTTCGGGATGCACCTTATTGCTACGGCGCTTGTGGTTATTATGCTGCTTTGGATCAGTATAATTTTCAATATAATCAGGTTCGCCAAATACGACAGCCTCGCTGCCTGGCTACTGGTTCCGTATCTGTTGTGGGTTAGTTTTGCAACGATTTTAAATTATGCCATATACCGGCTGAATTAGGTCGCATTAAGCACTTTTATATTTCTTCTGTTAGCAGGTTTATTTTATTTAATTTGTGGTCAGTTTTTCAACGCAAAACCAATGAAAAAAGGACTATATCTGCTGTTTATTTTTGTGGGATTAGTAAAACTCACCTACGCCGCCCCTATCAGCATTAATCACTTTATTATAAAAGCCAATCCGTTCGCCAAAAATGAAATTGCTATTGTTGCTACAGACACGGCCAATAATATCAATGAAAATGTAAGCGGCACCTTTACTTTTACCATTAACGGATTTGAGCATCAGCTTAACTTTGACAGAGGTACTGCGTTTTATCATCATAAACTTTTAAAGTCGACTTTCCTTTATGTGAAGCACGAAAATGATAATGGTACGCATTCCATCCTTTACTACGTATACAAAAGCGGAGACGATTTGCACCCCATTCATATTAGTTGGATGTTATTACTTATCATCCCGGTGATACTGATTGTTTTAGGCTACATGTTTAAAAGGTTCATCATCCTGGCAATCATCATTTTCATCATCTTCCTGTATTTTAATCACCATAACGGATTAAGCGTCCCAACCTTTTTTGAAAGCATTATTGATGGATTGAAAGGCTTGTTTAATAAGGGTTAAACTCAGAAAGGCAAACCAATACCAAAGTTTAGCTGCATAAAGTGGTACTCATCCGGATAATTGGTTTTACGATAGGCTTCTTTGAAGGGGCCGCTGTGAAACAATTCGTTGAAATGCTTGATCAGCACCCATTGATCTGATCCATTGAACTGAGGGTCTTTAAATTTAAAGGCCATATCAAACCGGAATACGAAGAACGAAAGGTCAAAGCGCAAGCCGGTACCAATGCCTATTGCCGTAGATTGCCATAAATTATTCAGTTTGAAAACGCCTCCGGGATTATCAGCCTCGCCTATCTGGTTATTGAGTCGCCAAACGTTGCCAAAGTCTGCAAAGGTTGCGCCTTTTAGCTTTGCTCCAAAAAAGTTGTCGGCAATTTTATAGCGATACTCGACATTGCCAATGATCTTGATCTCACCAAACTGATCAAGGTATCTTAAACGGCTGCGGGTAGTATCGGCGGCGGGCCCTGTACCATAAGAGGCGCGGTTAAACTGTCCCGGGCCAAGGTTACGGGGTAGCCAGGCACGGATATCATTGGCTCCCCCGGCATAAAAGTTTTTCTCAAATATTAATTGGTTGCTGTTGCCATAAGGAAGGCCGATACCTGGGTCCAGGCGGAAAATAAGTTGTTGTTCGCCCCTGAGATGTTTGTAGAAACGAACATCGGTTTCAAACTTTGCATACTGCGCAAAGTGATAACCAAAAAAGGTGCGGCCGAGGCTGTCTTTAGGTGTATTAAAGACATGGCTGAGCAACCACAATGTATTGCCGCCTACATCTACAAAACCTCTGAAATAAATGAAGTTCTCTAACGAATTGAGTTTATTGGCATTTTGCTGATAGGTATATTGGCTACCTGCGCTGAATATGGTACGGCCTATAAGATAAATATACGAGTAACGGCCGGCGTTTAGCAGATCCTTATATGCTCCGGGGTCAATAATTCCCCGCGAAAACTCAAAGTCGATAGGGGTTAGGCTGTGAAGCTTTGTGGTCAGTTCAGCCCAGTCATAGGTTAGGGAATTGATAAAACTCTCGCGTTCTACCAGGCCTTTTTGAAAGAACAGTTGGTAGTTGGATGAAAACGTGGTATGCGGCACCCCGTACTTACCCAGTATTGGCAGATCAAAAGGTGCAATGATACGGGGATAAATAAGATTTGCACCAACCTTAAAGTCCTGGTTCTCGATGCCGTTTGAATTAACCGAGTTGCGACCGTTATCAAATAATACGCTCCAGTTGGTTTTTAACTGAAGTATAGCCGCATTTTTAAACAGGTTACGATCCGTAAAGGTATTGCCCAGGTTATAACCATACCGGCCGCCGTTAAACAGAAACTCGCCCTCAACACGGTCAGACATTTGTTTGAGTGGTATAATGTCAATCCTGGTGTTAAGTCTGTTAGTGCTGTCCGGAAGCTTTTCGTACTGTGGGTTCGGCACGTTCCTGAAAACGTTTAGTTCTGATAAGCGGGTGGTGGTAAGATTCTGCTTGTCGATGTTATACAGTTCTCCTTTTTTCTGAAAAATGTATATAGTTACCGCTTTAGGTTTAAACCGGTGCGAGTAATCAACAAAACGGAACTGCGAGTCGACCTGGATGGTATCTGGATGGCCAATTTTCCGTCCACTGCTATTGGCAATTGTTATTAAAGTATTGTTGATGGTATAAACAGGATGATAAGGCTTGTTTGCGGGGTTATCTATAATAATTTGCACATCAACCACACTTGCGTTAAAGGTTGAGTCGTAATTATAGTTAATGTACTGCCTGTAAAAGTCATAATAACCATTTTGTTTCATGATCTGATAAAAGGCATCACGATCATATGCCAGGCTGTCGGTATCGAAGCGGCCTCCGGGTTCAATATGCGAAAACTGATTCCGTTTGGTACGATACAGATTTCGTACCCGTGGGTCGGCAATGCTATCAGAGAATTTTCTGATCTTAAATAAAGGGCCTTCGGTAGCATTAAAAATCAGCTCAGCTCTCTTTTTTTTGATCTTAATGGAATCACTCACCTTGGCTTTGAGATAACCTTTGTTCTGCAAAAAACGTTCGATCTGCTGCCTTGAATATTCCACCAGGTTGCTGTCTAAGATTGCCGGAGGCTCCCCGTAATCTTTTTTGCCGTTTTTGCTAAAAAGGTAATAAAGTTGCAGGTTGAGCCAGTTGTTGGGCTGCTGCGCTTTATCAACGTACAAAGGTGCCGCCTCGGCAAACTGGTCATCCACACCGTTTATGGTGATTTTACGAACAAGCGCTTGATTGTCTTTTAAGCGGCGGGTTAAACTGCATGCTGAAAGCAGTAAAAGCATTAAAATACTTAATATTGCGAAGCGAATATGTTTAGAGTCTGTATATGCTTTCAAAGTCTCAAATCAGTTTATTAAAATCCCTTCAACTAAAAAAATCCCGCGCTGAGAATGGTGTTTTTCTGGTAGAGGGCTATAAATCAGTAAGTGAATTTATAAATTCTTCCTATCACGTAGAAACTGTTTTTTACAGTCCGTCTTTTGCCTCAAAATTGCCTAAAATATCTAACAAAATAAATTTCCAGGAAATTTCGGCCCCGGACCTCGAAAAAATCAGTAGTTTAAAAACCCCGCAGGAGGTTATAGGTTTGGTAAAAATACCAAAAACTGTTACATTAGAGCATTCGCTGCTCCGGCAAAAGTTTTCACTTGTGCTTGATGGTGTTCAGGACCCCGGTAATATGGGAACCATCATCAGAACGGCAGATTGGTTTGGCATTGAACACATTATTTGTTCTGAGGATACGGTAGATGTTTATAACCCGAAAGTGGTGCAGGCCACCATGGGTTCACTGGCGCGGGTAAACGTTCATTATACGCAGTTAACTGATGTAATTAACCGGCTAAAGCTGCCTGTTTTTGGCGCTTTGCTGAACGGACAGAATATTTATAACACAAATTTTGGAACCGAGGGGTTGGTGATTATGGGTAACGAAGGTAACGGCATAAGGCCCCAATTACAGCAGCTGATTACGGCGGCAGTAACAATTCCGCGGGTTGGCAAGGCCGAATCTTTAAATGTGGCGATGGCAACAACGATATTTTGTTCCGAAATCAGAAGAAATTCCTTAAAATAAAATTGGAGGGCAATAAATAATTACTATTTTTGCGTTCCTTTTGAGAAACAAAGGAAATAAGGTCGGATGGCCGAGTGGCTAGGCAGAGGTCTGCAAAACCTCCTACAGCGGTTCGAATCCGCTTCTGACCTCACCGAAGGTTTAATAGAAAATTTAAAAGCGATGGCAGTTACCCGTTTAAAAAGAAAAGATAGAAGAAATAAAACTGTATCACGTTTAGAGGTACAATTTTTAAAGAATGCTACCAACCTACAGCCAGGTAGCCGCTCAAAAGAGCCAAAAAATAGTCAGATTGCTAAAAACAACGAAGTTTTAGCGAAATTAGAGTCTGGTAAATAATCACTGCTTTTTGCAGTAACGATATAAAAAAATCCTGTTGGTTATACCGACAGGATTTTTTTATTGATCCGGCTGATCAGCGCCGGCCCTTCGTAGATAAAGCCTGTATAAAGCTGCACTAAAGACGCGCCCGCATTTAGCTTTTCAATAGCGTCTTCTGGCGAGTGGATTCCGCCGACGCCAATAATCGGGAAACTTTTATTGGAGCGCTGGCTTAGATAGCGAATAACTTCCGTAGCTCTTACCGTTAGCGGTTTGCCACTCAGGCCACCAGTTTCATTCTTTAAATTTTCCGGCGAATGCAGTCCTTCTCTGCTTATGGTAGTATTGGTGGCTATTACCCCTGCAATTTTGGTTTCCTGTACAATTTCAACAATGTCATCCAGTTGCTCATTGGTCAAATCAGGTGCAATTTTCAGCAGAATAGGTCTGCTTATGCCGTTTCTGGAATTTCGTTGCTGTAAAGTGTTCAGGATGTTCATTAAAGGCTCTTTTTCCTGCAGTGCCCTCAAGCCCGGTGTATTGGGCGAACTAACGTTCACTACGAAATAATCAACCACATCAAACAAGCGGTCAAAGCATTTAATGTAATCGCTCACTGCATCTTCATTGGCAGTTACTTTGTTTTTACCAATGTTACCACCGATAATCACATCGCTTTCCGGATGTTTTTTGCGATAGGCTGCAATATTGGCGGCAGCCACATCAACACCCTTATTGTTAAAGCCCATCCGGTTAATTAGCCCGCCATCCTGCGGAAGGCGGAACATGCGTGGTTGAGGATTACCGGGCTGGGGGAGTGGAGTCACGGTGCCAACTTCAATAAACCCAAAGCCAAGGTTAGACATCTCAGCGATATATTCGGCATTTTTATCAAACCCAGCTGCGAGCCCCACCGGGTTTTTGAAGTTAAGTCCGAAGAGTTGGCGCTGAAGGTCTGGATTCTCGTAGCTCCAGAATGTGCGAATTAGCGCAGCGCCTCCCGGAACGTTACAAAATCGTTTCAAATTACGTGTTACCATGTGATGGACCTTCTCAGGGTCCTGCTTAAACAGCAACGGTCTGATCAATGAATACATGGCGCGAAGTTACCAGTTTTTATATTTTGAGTTTTGTACGTGTTAAACAATATTTATCTTTAAAAAGTCCATAGACCATGGTCCATAGTCGATAGAGGAAAAGCCATGGACCATCGGCTATGGACTATTGACTAAAAACATCGATCCAAATATGAATTACTTTACAAACAGTCGCCGTGATTTTGTTAAAAAGGCCGCTTTAGGAACACTCGCATCCGTAGGGGTACCTGCTATTGTTTCTGCTGCTGCAACTGCTTCAAAGGAAAAGAAGGTCACCCTGGAAAAAAATGACGTGGTCCTTTTTCAGGGCGATTCCATAACCGATTGGGGACGCAAAAAGGATGAGGCAGCACCGAACACGTTTGGAACTTTTGGCGGAGGCTACGCTTTTGTCGCTGCCGCCGGACTGCTGAGCCAGTACCCGCAAAAAAGCTTAACGGTTTATAACAAGGGTATAAGTGGTAACAAGGTTTATCAACTGGCCGACCGCTGGGATGCTGATTGCCTTAATCTGAAACCTAATGTGTTGAGCATACTTATTGGTGTAAATGATTTCTGGCACACACTTAACGGAAACTATAACGGTACCATTGAAAAATACCGCACCGATTACAAAGCGCTTCTTGATCGCACTAAACAAGCGCTGCCTGATGTGAAACTGATTATCGGAGAACCGTTTGCTGTTAAAAATGTAAAGGCTGTTACAGATAAGTGGTACCCTGCGTTTGACGAATATCGCGCCGCTGCCAAAGAAATTGCTACGCAGTACAACGCAGTGTTTATCCCTTATCAAAGCATATTTGATAAAGCACTGGAAATGGCCGATGGTAAATACTGGACCCTCGATGGTGTGCATCCAAGCCCGGCCGGGGCTGGGTTGATGGCACATGCCTGGTTAGAGACGGTGAAATAACCCCCTAACCCCCTGAAGGGGGGAATTGAATTTAGATGTACGAAGGATGAATGTTTTGCGGGCATTCGAGGCGAGTGCTGATATAGAATAGGCGATTGTATCGCCGTCTTTATTGCACCAAGAGGTGGGTTTCAAACCCACCTCTTGGTTTTGAAATTCTCGATACGTCAGCTTTTAGCTTTAGTCTTTCTGCTTTTCGCTTAAAAAAGTAATTTCCGAGTCATTCTTTACCTTTTGCCTCTCGCCTTTATCCTTTCAGCTCTTTCAAAAAGGCTTTCTGCTTCAAATTCCCCCTTCAGGGGGTTAGGGGCTTTCTGCTTTCCGCTCAAATAGGTATCTTTGCGCTTAAATGATTGCTATTAATAACCTTACGTTCGAGATTGGTGCGCGGGCGTTGTATGATGAAGCCAACTGGCATATAAAACCGGGAGAAAAGATTGGATTGATTGGCGCTAACGGTACCGGAAAAACTACCCTGCTTAAACTGATTGTGGGCGATTATACGCCAACATCAGGCACTATATCAAAATCTAAGGAACTTACTATAGGTTATCTGAACCAGGATCTGCTTTCTTACGCTTCGGATAAATCGATCCTTCACGTAGCTATGGAGGCATTTCATCGCCAAAATCAGTTGCATACGGAGATTGAAACGTTGCTTAAAAAACTGGAGACCGATTACAGTGAGGATTTATTACATAAACTAAGCGATAAACAACAGGAGTTTGAGGCGCTGGATGGCTATAACATCGAGTACAAGGCGCACGAAATTCTAGCCGGTTTAGGCTTTAGTGAGGAAGATACGCACCGTAAGCTGAACACCTTTTCGGGTGGATGGCGGATGCGTGTAATGCTTGCTAAGATCCTGTTACAGGCACCGGATATTCTGCTGCTCGATGAGCCCACCAACCACCTTGACTTACCGTCAATTCAATGGTTGGAAAACTATCTCATCAATTTCGAGGGCGCTATTGTGATCGTATCGCACGATAGATGGTTCCTGGATAAGGTGATTAACCGCACGGTTGAATCGCGCAAGGGTAAGCTTACCGTTTACGCCGGCAACTATACATTTTATTTAGAGGAAAAGTCGCTGCGCGAAGAAATTCAGCGTGGAGAATTTAAAAATCAGCAGGCCAAGATCAAGCAGGAAGAACGTTTGATCGAGCGTTTCCGTGCGAAGGCGTCAAAAGCCAAAATGGCCCAGTCGCGCATTAAGGCGCTTGAGCGAATGGAGCGGGTAGATGATGTGGATGATGATAACCCAACTGTTAACTTCCGCTTTAAGTTCACCAAGCAGTCGGGCCGTAATGTGGTCAATATCGAGGATCTGAGCAAGAGTTATCCTAACCTCGAGATTTTGAGTCATGCCAATGCGGTGATTGAGAAGGGCGATAAGATCGCTTTGATCGGTGCCAACGGACGCGGTAAATCAACTTTGCTGCGTATTGTTGCTGGTACCGATACTGATTTTACCGGTAAGGCAGATACCGGTTATAACGTAACCAAAACTTTCTTTGCTCAGCATCAGTTGGAATCGTTACATCTGGATAACGAGATCCTGGCAGAGCTGCAGTCATTTGCACCAACGCACAATGATACAGAACTGCGCACCATATTAGGAGCTTTTCTGTTTACAGGTGATGATGTGTTCAAAAAGATCCGGGTATTATCGGGTGGCGAAAAGTCGCGCGTGGCACTGGCTAAAGCATTAACTGCCGATGCTAACTTCCTGATCCTCGATGAGCCTACAAACCACCTGGATATGCAGTCGGTAAATATCCTGATTCAGGCCCTGCAACAGTTCGACGGTACTTTTATCGCCGTATCGCACGACCGTTACTTCCTTGATAATATTGCTAACAAGATATGGTTCATTGAAGATCACCAGATCAAGGAATATCCTGGAACTTACCAGGAATATGAGGAATGGCAGGCTAAACGTAAAAATCAGCCTAAAGCTGCACCTGCTCCTCAGCCTAAGAAAGAGGAAAAGAAGGAAGCCGCGCCAAAGCCAGTTACAGAGGATAAGTCAAAACAGCTTAAAAAGCTTAATCAGGACCTCTCTAAAATGGAACAGCAAATTGCAACGCTGGAAAAGGAGGTGAAGGATGTGGAGGCGAAGCTGTCAGCTCCCGGTATTTTTAACGATGCCAGCAAACTAAAGGAAACCAACGCGCTTTACCAGCAAAAGCAAAATGAGCTTAAACAACTGCAACAGCAATGGGAAACCTTAGCTGAGCAGATTATGGAGCTGGAAGCGTAAATATAATTTGTAGTGGCAGCATTAAAAGATATTGTCATTGCGAGGCACGAAGCAACCTCATCGCGAACAGGTTTTTTACCGAAGCTGACGAGGTTGCTTCTTCGCATTCCACCCCTCGCCCCTCGGCTCATCGCAATGACATGTTGGTTAGGCTGCCTGTTATTTGTTAAGCCATCCTTTGCCCAAATCACCTATGAGGATCGCGTTTACCAATCGAACATCAAAAGCGTTGAGTTCTATAATACTTCAAAAGAAGCGTCTTTCCCGGTCATTACCCTCAACTCATCAGATAAACTTTCTTTGGGTTTCGATGATCTGAAAGCTCAAAGCAAGAGTTTATACTATACGATTGAACATTGCGACGCCGATTGGAAGCCATCCAATATTTCTCCTTCTGAGTACCTGACGGGTTTTAACGAGGATCGGCTGATGGATTATAAGTATTCTTACAATACCATTCAAAAATACATTCACTACACCTTAACCTTACCCAATCAGAATATCGCCCCCAAAATTTCTGGCAATTATTTGCTGAAGGTGTATGAGAATGGAGATCAGCAAAAGCCTTTGTTAACACGGCGGTTTTATGTGCTTAATCCGCGCACTTCGGTAAATGTTGATATTGTTCAGTCTAATAATGTTTCACTGAGGCAGACTAATCAAAAGCTCAACCTGCAGGTAAGTTATAGCGGATTAGCGGTGCAAAATCCTTACGCCGATATACGTGTATTGATTCTGCAAAATGGCCGTCCGGAAACCGGCATCATGAATACCCGGCCTAATTATATCAACGGTACTCAGCTGCTCTATAACGATATTAATACCAATGATTTTCCAGGTCGAAATGAGTTTCGCCATATTGATACCCGCACCCTAAGGCTGAACTCGGAACGTGTTGCTCGCATATTTCGAGATACGGCCAATACTGTAGTCCTATTGACAGACCCGGTCCGTAACGAGCCCGCCTATTCTTTCCAGTACGATAATAACGGCAATTTCTTTATCCGTAATCAGGATGGCTCAACGCCGGCTATCGATGCAGATTACGCGCATGTGTATTTCTCCCTCGCTGCCGGTAAACAGCCAACTGAGGGCTCGGCTTATATCGTTGGTAAGTTTAACGACTGGCGCTTGGACAACAACAGTAAACTCGAATTTGATCCCACCCGCAATCATTTTTACACCAATCTCTTCTTAAAGCAGGGCGTATATGATTACGAATATGTTTGGGTCGACAACAAAACCAATCAGCCCGATGATACCGTAATTGAAGGCAGTCATTTTGAAACCGAAAACGACTATATGGTGCTCGTATATTATCACCCGGCCGGAGCGCGGTGGGAGGAGTTGATTGGGTATAGAATGGTGAATACGGCGAAGAAGTAAAGGTTAATCCCTCTGCCGCTACCACAAGCCTCCGGACTTGTGGTAAAGTAGTTTAAGCATCCTCGCTTAAATTGCCCGTATTTTTAAAATAAACTATCATATTTAAGTCTGCATTCGTTAACTTTTGCGGAGCAAATGCAATGAACTACAAGTGTGGACACTTGCGGAAGCAACCCGAATTGTCGAACTGTTTTTTAAATGATGAAGATGCAATGATCTTTGAATTTAGTTTAATACAAATGCTGAGACCGTTAGTTCGGCTAATTGTTTTGATTGCAGTAATTGGATTTGCATGTTACATGTATGTTGGTCACTATGACAAAAATTTATTGCCAGGATTTATTATTGTTATTTGTATACCGACAATTCCCACAGTTTATTTATGCATTGAGTATTGTGTTGCGACTCGAAATCAAATAGTTGAAATACAGGATGACATAATTATATTTAGAAAAAAGGGCGAAGAACCACTTGAATACAAGCTTGCTGATTTACAGTATATAAGGTTGTTTAAATCGGCTGGGATGGAAAAAGGAAGCTTTCCTTATCAAACAGCTGAGATGTATTACCACGCACAGCTATGTATGGGTGATGGGAAAAAATTTATTATTACCTCTATCGTTGCGCCAAGTATTGATAACGCGCTTGGAATGTTAAGGGGCGTGAAAATAGATGTTACAAGATCAATCTATTCAACTATTTATTTCTGAAATATTTCCTGGCTTGTAGGTGTTGGGTTTAGCAGGGTCTCCGAAGGGACCCTGCGTACGTGTGATTACCTACCCTGCCACATTCATCAAACTCCTGATCTCCACGCTGCCATCCAGTTCAAATACCGGACATTTTGCGGCTATCTCCCTGGCTTCGTCCGCGTCTTTTGCATTGATGATCAGGAAAGAGCTCACCACTTCGCCACCAGAAGAATAAGAGCCTTTGGTTGTAGTTTTGTTAGTGCCTGAAATCGTTTCGCCATCATTGCCGGGGCGGTAGCCGTTTGCTAATTTTCCGCTTTTAGCCAGCTCGCCCATATAGGTTTGCCAATGTTTGATATTGGTTTGGATGGTCTCGGCCGAAGGCTTGGCATTGGCCTTTGAGCGAATGATCAGCACAAACTGCGTTTTGCTTTGGGCAAAAAGCGAAAGCGATAATAAGCAGATGGTCAGCGTGAAAAATGATTTAAGCATTGGGTGAAAGTTTGGAGTGATTATCTTGCCTGAATATAGGATAAAATATTAAGAGCGGAAATACTAACGCGGCTGTCACGATAAAAAGGCGGCTAAACCCTATATTTGCCTCAAAATAACCGACATGGACCAAAAAACGCCCAAAGATTCTTTTATCGTAATGAATGAATTGGTATTACCCAACGATACCAATACTTTTGGAAACCTGATGGGCGGTCGTTTGCTCTACTGGATGGGTATTGCTGCGGCCATGTCGGCCCAAAAGCATTGTAATAGGGTAGTGGTTACTGCTTCTGTTGATAACGTTTCCTTTAAGCAACCCATTAAACTGGGCGACGCCATCACGATAGAGGCTAAGGTTACGCGCGCTTTTCATACCTCTGTAGAGGTGCGACTTGATGTTTGGGCGCAGAACCTGCCGTCAGGTACACGGATCAAAAGCAACGAGGCCTATTACACTTTTGTGGCTTTGGAAAAAGATGGTCACACGGTACAGGTTCCGGAGCTAAGCCCCGAAACTGCTGAAGAACAGGTATTGTATGCAGGAGCGTTGCGCCGCAGGCAGTTGCGCCTGATTCTGGCGGGTAAAATGCAGCCGGACGATGCAACGGAACTTAAGTCTCTCTTTTTAGACTCTAACAAAGGCTAAACTACTAACGCGAATGTTCGTAGCACGGAACATTTAGAGGAGATCTTTGACCACCAGCTCATCACCAATTTCCTGATTCCATGCATCCATGCCGCCTTCAAGACTGTAAACGGCAAGATCAGGATATTTCTGAGAAAGCAATCCGGCGGCTTTTAAACTGCGGGTTCCTTTCTGGCAAACCGTAACTACCGGAACCTGAGAATTGATATTGAGCGACTCAACTGTTGCGAGCGGAACTAATTGCGCATCTTGCAAATGTTCGTCTTCAAACTCATAAGGCTCGCGCACATCGATAAGGGCGAACGTTTTGCCGGAGCGGAACCAGACTAAAAGCTCTTCGGCACTAATGGAGGTATTGGTTGCACAAGCAACCGGTTCGTAGGAGGCTTGTAAGGAGGTGATCTGTTTGCTTTGTGGTTTTGCCTTTAGTTTGATCTTGTACTGATCGTCATTCAAGAGATCGAAGATCTGCAGGTATCCCGAAAGCGTTTTACCCACGCCGGTGATGACCTTAACTGCCTGCAATGCCTGCTGGCAGCCAATTATTCCGGGCGTAATACCTAATACCCCAGCTTCGTTGCAGTCGGGCACCTGGCCTGCTGACGGTGGGGTAGGATAAAGACAGCGGTAGGTGGGGCCATCGAGATAGTTGAAAACACTTACATGCCCTTCATATTGCTGGATAGCGCCATATACGAACGGTTTATTCAAAATAACACAAGCATCATTGATCAAATAGCGGGTGGAGAAGTTGTCTGTCGCATCGATTACGAGGTCAAAGTCTTTGATGATATTAAGCGCATTATCTACTGTCAGCAGTTCGGGGTAAACTTTAAAAACCACCTCGGTATTAATTACACTTAATTTAGTTGCGGCTACTTCCGCTTTAAGCAAACCCACGTTAGCCTCATTATACAAAACTTGCCGATGCAGATTGCTTAGCGCAATAGTATCGCCATCAACAATGCCGATGGTACCAATGCCCATACCAGTGAGATACTGCAGTACAGGTACACCTAATCCTCCCGCGCCAACTACCAGCACTTTAGCCACGCGAAGCTTTTGCTGCGCTGCTGCGCCAAAGCCTTTAAGTTGTATCTGCCGGATATATCGCTGTGGGAAATTCATATTTAAAAACATGTCGGGTCCAAACTCCTCCTCCCCGGGGAGGTCGGGTAGGGTCACCCCCCTAAAGCTGACATCGACTCATGGACATTATGATTCAAGGCTTCTGCGGCATAACCATCCTTTTCGCGTCTGCTTACCGCTAAAAGAATTTCGTCTCTGAGGTCATTTAAGCTTGCTCCTTTACGCAACAGATCGCGCAGATTAGCAGTTGGCGGGCCGTACAGGCAAGTCCGCAGTTCGCCGGTGGCTGATAGCCTGATGCGGTTACAAGTGCCGCAAAACGTGCGACTAAACGACGGAATAATACCGAAACTGCCTTTATACCCCGTAATTTTATAGTTCACCGAGGTTGAATTAGCCTCGTTGATCTGGCGGTTAATGTTGCTGTAATGGTCGCTGATGTGTTGGTAGATCTTTTGATGATCCCAGCCGGTATAACCAGATTGCGCAGAGCCGTTAAAAGGCATTTCCTCCAAAAACCTCACGGATAAAGCGTGGTCTTTGGTGAGCTCAATAAAAGGCACAATATCTTCTATATTCTTATTTTCGGCTACTACACAATTGAGTTTGATCTCAAAACCAGCATTCAGCATTTCAAAAATGCCGGCATATACGGTATCAAAACTATCACGGCGGGTGATGTAGTGGAACCGGTCGGGGTTAAGTGAATCCAGGCTAATGTTGATTTTGTGGATGCCCATTCTTAGCAAATCCTTCTGGTACTTAGCCGAAAGGGTGCCGTTGCTGGTCACCGTTATTTCCTTGAGTTTATCAAGATCACTGAGGTTTTGCAGAAAGGGCATAATGCCGTTGCGGACAAAAGGTTCGCCGCCGGTAATGCGAATTTTGTTGACCCCCAAATCGCAAAAAAGAGCGGATAAAGTGTAGAGCTCATCAAAGGAGAGCAGATCCTTACGGGCGGCAAAGTTCATACCTTCCTCGGGCATGCAATAATAACACCTAAAGTTGCAACGGTCCGTAACCGAAAGCCTCAGGTAATTGAGCTGTCTGCCATATTTGTCAATCAGCTTGCTCTTTTGCTCTTCCATATTCAGGGATGGGCGTTTACCCAAACGCTATTATCGTCGTAAAATTCCTTTTTCCATATCGGCACGGTTTTCTTCAGCTCATCAATAATAAAGCGACAAGCCTCAAAAGAAGCGTCGCGATGTGCTGAAGATACGCCAATCACCACAACAGGTTCTCCGGGTTCTTTCGCTCCGGTCGCATGAATCACTGCCACTTTATATAACGGCCATTGCTCATTTGCTTGCTGTGCTATTTTATTCATTTCCTTTAAAGCCATTTGATCATAAGCTTCAAAGTCCAGTTTTGTTACCTGTTTGCCTTTGGTATGATTGCGTACCGTGCCTACAAAAAGATTGATAGCTCCTGCCTCTTCGCTACGTAAATAGCTGTAAGCCTCGTTCAGGTCAATATGTTCAACTAATTTGATCAGCATACTTCAACCTCCGCTCACAGGTGGGATCAGGGCAATCTCACTTTCTTTATTCAATGCCTGCTCATCATCAGCATATTCACTATCAACCGCCACAGCGATTGACTTGAGCTGGCTCATAGCCGGATATTGTTCCGAAAGCCAGTTTTTCAGTCCCGCAACGGTTTCAATCTGATGTTCGTCGGGAATATTTAATTTCTGTTTACCCGTTATTTCGCGGGCTATGCCAAACAGCAGTACCTCCATAAGCAAGCATTAGCTATAACGGGCAGTGCCCTTTATAGTTTGATTATTATAAAGTATAAAATTAAGAAAGCTTTTGGATAACTGTGCCGCTTAATTGAAAGGACAGTGTAACTTTTTCACCGGGATGTAATCCAGTTGCGGTTTCAGCGGTTAAGGGAACGTCGATCAATTGATTTTGAATGAGGATATTCGCTACAGGTTGGTCTGCAGAATACGTGATATTCAGAATTTCGCCGGTTAATACCACTCCGTCAGTTTTGACGGTACCGAATACCTCTGCAAAAGTTCCGGCTTTGATTATTTTGCCGCTGTCAATATTGATCACCCTATCCGCAAGGCTATATATTTCAGATTTGTCATGACTTACGAGTAAAGTTGTCAATCTATCCTCCTGGTGAATGGCCTGTAATTGCCTGCGCAGGTTAACTCTTGTTTCGATGTCGAGGGCAGCGAGTGGTTCATCAAGTAATAACAGCTCCGGTTTGCGCATAAGTGCGCGGGCCAGGGCCACGCGTTGCTTTTGTCCGCCGGAGAGCGTGTGCGGTCTTTGATCGGCAAATGCAGTTAGCTCGGTCACCTGAAGCATATTTTGTAATAGCTGCAGATCTTTACCAGGCGAAGCAAATAACAGGTTTTCCTTTACGGTCATGTTCGGAAATAACGCGTAATCTTGGAATACAAAGCCCACATTTCGTTGTTGGGGTGGTAAGCTGATTTTTCGGAATGAATTGAACCAGGTTTTACCGCTTACTTCTATTATCCCTTCATCAGGTTGCATTAATCCGGCAATCATCCTCAATATTGAAGTTTTCCCGGCTCCCGAGCGACCAAAGATTGCGGTAAGCTGACGCGCACTGATCTCGGTATCAATTCTGAGCGCAGTCGCCGATCCGTCAATATTCAGTTTTTTGCTTATCCTGATGCTGATCATACCGGTAACCTGTTTTGAGCAAGGCGTTTATTAACCAGGTAAACGGTAAGCAAGGTAATAAACGAAATGGCGAGCAATATAGCCGAATATATATGCGCCGCATGAAAGTTCAACGATTCGGCTGCGTCGTAAATAGCGATGGATGCCACGCGGGTAACACCTGGTAAATTACCGCCAATCATAAGCACTAAGCCAAACTCCCCGAGGGTGTGGGCAAATGCCAGCACGATACCCGTTACCAGCGCGGGGCGGATGTTGGGCAGCAATACTTTAAACAGTGTTTCAGTTTTTGATTTCCCCAAAGTGTACGCCGCCTCCTTTAAACTTAAAGGCAATCCCTCCAGTCCGCTTTGAAGCGGGTGAACCATAAAAGGCAGACTATAAAGTATTGAGCCGACAACCAGCCCGGTAAAAGAAAACACGAGCCTTAGATTAAAAAGTGATTGCAGTGTATGACCAAAAAAATGCGCTGGACTAAAAGCAAGCAGCAGATAAAATCCCAGTACCGAGGGCGGCAAAACCAAGGGTAAACTTACCAGTGCCTCAATTACCGGTTTAAGCCTGAAACGCCTTTGAGCCAATAGGGCAGCTAAGGGGATACCAATAACCAGCAGGCATAGCGTGGTTATAAAGGCCAGTTTAAAAGTGAGTAATAGTGGCTGATAATCCATCGGCATAAAAATGTTCCCGAACTCTTATTTGTATCCGTAGGCATTAAAAATAGCCCTCGCAGTTTTGCTGAACAAGAAATGATAGAAGCGTTGTGCATTAGCAAGGTTCTTGCCCGAGGCCGATTTTAGAATCACTAAGCCCTGGGCGATAGGCTTGTAAAGATGTTCATCCACCTCCACCCATTTGCCTTTATGTTGTTCTCCCGGATCTAACACGATAGATTTAGCCGTTAACGCTACCTCTGCCGCGCCTGAGAGCAAATACTGATTAACCTGCGAAATACTTTCGCCGTAAACTATCTTAGGTTTAAGCATGTCGTAAAGTTTGAGCTTGTTCATCGCCTGTATGGCAGCCTCGCCGTAGGGCGCAAGTTGGGGGTTGCCAACCGCTATTTTAGCAAAGTCGGGCGATGTTAGTGAGGTTATGCCCTTATTGATAGAGCTGTTTTTTAGCGTCCACACCACAAGCTTGCCATAGGCGTACTCTTTTGGCTTATCAATAGTAAAACCTTTGTCGCTGAGCTCCTGCGGATATCTCATGTCCGCAGAAAGGAATACCTCAAAAGGCGCCCCCTGTTCAATTTGCGTTGTTAGCTTACCTGAGGAACCGATGATCAAGTCGGTTTCGATACCCGTCTCTTTCTTAAAAGCCTCAGCCAGTTTTTGGGAAACGAATTGTGCATTGGCCGCTACTGCAATCTTTAATTTTTGTGCTATTGAGCAAAGCGGTAACGCAAGGGCCAGAAACAAAAAGAGTCTCTTCATAAGGGATGATTGATGTTTACGAAGTTACTGATTTAAAATAGGCTAATGCTTGTTCTCTTTCTTCCGGGTGGTTTACGTTGCGTAACTCGTCTACAGCTGGCGCACTCAATAGCTCAATATCAGCGTTGATAAGCACTTTGCGGGGGCAGGAGTAACCCTGGCTCAAAAACTGTAACAGAACAGGGTAGGCACGAGGTTCCCAAATGGTAATAAGTGGTTCTGGGAACTGACCGTCGCTGTCCAGAAACGCCGTAGCTACTTTTGACGGATTGCGATTCACGGCGAGGTAATTCAAAGTCTGTTCGGTAAGATAGGGTAGATCGCACGCTACTGTTAACCAAGCCGCATTAGGATTGCTCTGCAAGGCCGATAAAATACCGCCGTATGGGCCTAAATCCACAAAACGGTCGGCAATAGCTGGGAGGTTCTCGGTTGATTGCTGATCGTCCCTCACAGAAATAAACACCTCATCACAAATAGCGCTCAACTGCTCAAAAACGTAAGCACGCTGACTTTTTCCATGGTAGTTAATGCCGCCCTTATCTGCCTGCATGCGCAAACTTTTTCCGCCCGATAGTACGAGGCCATTAAGTTTCGGCTTGTTCACCTGTAAAAGGTCCTTAATAAAAGTGGCAATGAGTTCCGTTTGATGGAGGTATAGTGCCGGGATAGATCCTTCTGTAGCGATGGGTTTCAAACCTATCGCTATGGTTATGTTTTTCGATTTAAAATACGTTTCTAAATATTCAGGGATTTTCGTTTCATCATCCCTTAGCAGGATAAGTTTTACATCGGTCAACCGGTCCAATTTTTTATCGAGTGGTTTGGCCGGATCAATAATGATCACCTGGCTTTTGGCCTTAAAGTGGTTGCCATTAACCAACACCAGATCCTGCTCATTGAACAATGCTCGTTTCTGAAACTGGCTAAAGTTTTCCTGAAACTCCAATACCCTTGAGGTGATTCTGTCCTTATAGGTTAGTGAAGTTTTATGCTCGTTTTCGGGAGCATGATGATCGGCATCAACTAATGCAATTTTAAATTGAGGTAGTAAGGTATTTAGTTTTTCAAAGAGCTGCATGATAACCGTGCAGGGCGCTCCCAAAAAAGCCAGTTCATTCCGGGCAAACTCGCCAGAATCGGGTCGTACCAGTTTGGCGTGCTTTTGATGTTTAACTTCTCCGGAAATCACTTTTACCTCCAGTTTTTTCAATCAGTTTGGTTTCTTTGATCACAATATCGTGCGAAAAGGCTTTACACATATCATAGATGGTGAGCGCTGCTACGCTTGCGCCGGTAAGGGCTTCCATTTCAACGCCGGTTTTTGATGTAATAACTGCAGTACATTCAATTACCACGGCACAATCGTCCTTAACCTGTATATCTATTTTCAGATCTTCGAGTGCGAGGGGGTGGCAAAGCGGTATCAGGTCGGCAGTTTTTTTAGCAGCCATTGTACCGGCAATAATGGCGGTCTGGAATACCGGGCCTTTTTTAGTTTGTATGTCATTGCCGGTCATTGCCGCGATAATTTCGGGTCCAAGTACTACCATACTTTGCGCACGGGCCAACCGGCGGGTAATCTGTTTATCGCTTACGTCAACCATGGCCGGCAGGTTGCTCTCGGCATTGATATGAGAAAAGCGCTTTGTTGAGTTGTCCATCTAATAAATAAAAGGAGTTATAAAAAGCCCCTTTATAGTACAAAGCTATCGAATACTTGCCTATCCCTCAGCTATAATCACCATAAATTTACGAATACCAGCACACTTAGCTAAAAAATAAGGTGCGCGGCGAACAAATGGAATAAATAATTGTTGCGTACAGAACTTCGGACACTGATTTTTTTTTGCGTCCGTTCTCTGCTTAAGAGAAATTTGGAGCTGAACCGCTAAGTTAGAAGTTGTTTTATTGTTAAGGAATCGTTTGTAGTATATCTTTGAATCCAATCTACCATCTGTTTCATGATACTCATTGTTGACGATAAGTCAGAAAACATAATTGCGTTAAAGAAGATACTTGAAACGCACGATTTTGAAGTGGATACCGCATTGTCTGGCGAAGAGGCTTTAAAAAAAGTGCTGAAAAACCCATATAAACTTATCATTCTGGATGTACAGATGCCCGGCATGGACGGTTTTGAGGTTGCCGAGGCCATTAGCGGGTATAGCAAAACAAAAGACATCCCTATCATCTTCCTTTCGGCCGTAAAGATTAATAAAGAGTTTATCAGTAAAGGCTATGCCTCCGGTGGACGCGACTATCTCGTCAAGCCTATCGATCCGGATATTCTGATTTTAAAGATCAGAACCTTTATAAAACTCTACGAGCAAACTTTTGAGCTTAATCGTACTCAAGCTGCGCTTCTGGAAGAAATAGAATTCCGTAAGGAGGCAGAAAGTAAGAAGGATGAATTTATCAGCATAGCCAGCCACGAGCTTAATACTCCGTTGACTTCAGTGAAAGGCTATTTGCAACTTGCAGAACGGGCATTTGATAAAAATGAGACAGATAAAACTAAAAGCTATCTGGGTCGTACCAAAACGCAGCTGGATAAGCTTAATCAGTTGGTGGCAGACCTGCTTAATAGTTCAAAAATAGCATCCGGTCGCCTGGAGTTTCAGAATGCCGTCTTTGATTTTGAGCCTTTTATCGATAGTGCGATTGATATCATTAGCCAGGCCAACGCCGGTGTTGAGATTGTGAGAAAGGGCTACGCACCGGTTAAAGTCTACGGCGACCAGGTGCGTTTAGAGCAAGTTTTGCATAACTATCTTACCAACGCCATCAAATACTCACCCGGTTCTGAGAAAGTTTTTGTTGATATTGAGGTTAATAACGGTGAAGTGCTGGTTAAAGTGACGGATACTGGCATAGGCATACCTCCGGAAAAACAAAAACAGCTTTTTGATAAGTTTTACCGTGTTGAAGAGTCATCAAATCGTTTCCAGGGGCTTGGCATGGGGCTTTATATCTGCGCTGAGATTATTAAACGGCATAGCGGCAGCTATGGTGTTAACAGCCGGCCAGGTAAAGGATCTACCTTTTATTTCACGGTGCCTGTTTATACTGAAAGCAATAAGTAATTTTTTAGATACTATATACCCTATCTGATGAAAACAAATGTGTACCGTAATCTTCAAATCGGATTTGGTCTGTCCCTGCTTTTGCTCATCGTAAGCTCCGTTGCATCGTACGTAAGTATCCAGAATTTGCTGCAAAGCTCTAACTGGGTAGATCATACCAACAGTGTGCTGGCCAATCTGGAAGAGATGATGTCGACTATGAAGGATGCTGAGACCGGGCAGCGCGGGTATCTGCTCACCGGAGAGAGCGCTTTTCTTGAGCCATACAATGGCTCCTATGAACGGGCTCTCCAGGCTGCCAATAATATGAGAAACCTCACTGCAGATAATCCTGCTGAGCAAAAAAATGTGGCCATCCTAAAAAGGATCTTGCTCAAACGATTGGATATTATTAAACAGTTTGTTGATAAAAAGCAGGAGGGTAAGGAGGTTACCATTGCCGATCTCAAAATGGGTAAAATGTACATGGATTCGCTCCGTACAATAGCAGATACAATGCGGGCGCAGGAAAATGGCCTTTTGAAGGTCCGAACCCAAAGGCTGCGAGAGTTCACAACTTTTACACCGACAGTAATCGTTTTTGCCGCTCTTTTGGCGCTCACCGTTTCCATATTTTCTTATCTCAAAGTAACCGGCGATTTTTCGGAGCGACTGCGCTTAACCCAGGAGCTCGAAGAAAAGGATGCAGAAATTACCCGCCGTATTGATGTGATTGAAGAAGTTGCCGGCAAAATTTCGCAGGGGGATTATAAGATAAGACTTGATGATAAAGGCGAAGATAACCTCGGTTCCATTGCGGTTGCACTTAACGGTATGGCCTCCTCGTTACATGCTTCTTTTGAAAAGCTCGAAGATAGCCAATGGTTGCAAACCGGTATAGCGGAGCTTAACAACCGCATGGTTGGCGAAAAGGACATCGTTGTATTGGCTGCAGATATTATGGACTTTTTAGCCGGTTACACCCACAGTCAGGTAGGCGCTCTCTATCTACTTGAGGATGATAAATTGAAGCTTAAAAGTGCCTATGCACTCGCCGGTATAGCGGATACGGTTAGCTTGGGCGAGGGCCTTGTGGGCCAGGCGGCGCTGAGCGACAGGGAGATCTGGCTCAAAAATATTGACGAGGACTATATTACCGTTACGCATGCCGTTGGCCAGATAAAGCCTAAGAACCTCCTTGTATTGCCCGTTCATTACGAAAATAAAGTAAAAGGGGTGATTGAACTGGCCTCGGTGGAGGAATATCCCGATCGTAAGCTTGTTTTCTTACAGGCCATATCATCCAATATAGGGATAGCGCTGGCGAGTGCGGAAAACCGTAAAAAGCTGCAGGAGCTATTGGAAGAAACACAGGCCCAGGCCGAAGAATTGCAAGCGCAGCATAGCGAACTGGAAAACCTCAATACCGAACTGGAGGCCCATGCCCAGAAGCTCCAAACTTCTGAAGAGGAGTTGCGCGTTCAGCAGGAGGAACTGCAGCAAACCAATCAGGAATTGGAAGAGCGCAACCGCCTGATCAACGAGCGGAACACCGAGATACAGAAAAAGGCTGAAGAACTGGAGCAAAGCACCCGGTACAAATCCGAGTTTATGGCAAACATGTCACATGAGCTTCGTACGCCGTTAAATTCCATTTTGCTTTTATCCAGGTATCTTGCTGAGAATAACGAGCATAACCTTAACGAGGAACAAACGGAATCCGCCAGGGTAATTCTTAATTCCGGCAATGGTTTGTTAAACCTGATCGATGAGCTGCTTGACCTCTCCAAAATCGAAGCTGGAAAAATGGAGCTTGAATATGAACAGGTGCGCATTGATGATATTCTCGGTGATATGCGCTCCATGTTTATGCCCATAGCGCGCGACCGCAACCTGGAGCTCATCCTGACAAGCGATATTGAACAGCCGGCGTTTATCGAAACAGATAAAATGCGGCTGGAGCAAATTCTTAAAAACCTTATTGGTAACGCGCTCAAGTTTACGCCGCACGGGCATATTAAGCTGCATATCAGGCATTCGGCCCTGAGCGAGTCTTATCTGGAATTTTCTGTTGAAGACACAGGTGTGGGTATTCCGCCTGATAAGCAAGGGCAGGTATTCGAGGCCTTTAAACAGGCAGATGGTTCTACCAAGCGTAAGTACGGTGGTACAGGACTCGGCCTATCTATAAGCCGTGAACTGGCCCGTTTACTGGGCGGCGAGATCAAACTCAGCAGCGAGGTAGGCAAGGGTAGTAATTTTACCGTGATCATTCCTAAAAATCGCCCGGCTGCGGTAGCTCTACCAGAACCTTTGTACGCTCAAAAGTTAGTTATAGAGCAACCAGCGGAGGTAAAGGAAATTGAAAATCGACAAAAACACCTGGCGCCGGTTATACCTCAGCCCATTGCGGATGACCGGGATAATATCGGTCCGAAAGATAAAGTTATCCTGATTGTTGAAGATGATACGGCTTTTGCCAAAGCGTTGCTCGGTTTTACGCGTAAGCAGAAATACAAAGGTATAGTGGCCGTGCGTGGCGACCAGGGTATTGAGCTGGCCAAACAATATAAGCCGCTTGCCATATTGCTGGACATCCAGTTGCCCGTAAAAGACGGCTGGGAAGTAATGGAAGAAATTAAAAGCGACCCGGAAACAAGGCCCATACCGGTACACATCATGTCGTCGCTGGAAGCGCGCCGGGAGAGCCGCATAAAAGGCGCGGTTGACTTCATTAATAAGCCGGTGGCCATAGAGCAGATGAAAAAGATGTTTGAGCGGCTGGAAGATGTGCTGAGCAAGAACCCAAAAAAGGTGCTCATTGTTGAAGAAAATCCTAAGCATGCACTGGCGTTAAGCTATTTTTTGGAATCTTTTAATGTTTCATCGGCTATTTCAAGCAGTGTTACAGATGGCATAAGTACGCTGAAAAATAACCAGGTTAACTGCGTGATCCTGGATATGGGGATTCCGGATAAGAGCGCCTATGAGACCCTGGAAGCGGTAAAACGAAACGAGGGTTTGGAAAATCTGCCTATTATTGTGTTTACGGGAAAAAACCTGTCGTCGGCAGAAGAAAGCCGCATCAAGCAATATGCAGACTCTATCGTAGTAAAAACGGCACACTCCTATGAGCGCATATTGGACGAGGTTGCGCTGTTTCTGCATCTGGTAGAAGAAAATAAAAAACCGAAAGCAGGACTGCCTGTAAGGCCGCGCGGTCCTCTTAATGAGATATTGAAGGATAAAACGGTGCTGATAGCGGATGATGATGTACGCAATATCTTCTCGCTCACCAAGTCTCTGGAGAAATACCAGATGAAGGTTATCTCGGCAACGGATGGTAAGGAGGCGCTACAACAGCTTGAGCAGCACCCGGAAACAGATATTGTTTTGATGGACATGATGATGCCCGAGATGGACGGCTACGAAAGTACAACCAAAATAAGACAGAACCCTGCGTTTAAAGAGCTGCCTGTTATTGCCGTGACCGCAAAAGCGATGATGGGCGACCGCGAAAAGTGTATTACCGCAGGTGCTTCTGATTATATTTCAAAGCCGGTGGATGTGGATCAACTTATTTCGCTGCTACGCGTGTGGCTTTATGATAAAAATGTTTAATTAGCGACTTTCACAAAATGACCTCTACTCCCAAGAAAGTATTGATTGTTGACGACGACTCGCGTAACATCTTTGCATTGAACCTGGTGCTGCGTTCAAGGGGATATACCTGTGTTTCCGCTGCTGATGCCGAAACGGGTATTGAGATGCTGGAACGCGACAATGGCATTGGAGTTGTATTGATGGATATGATGATGCCCGGAATGGACGGTTATGAGGCTATAGGCCGCATAAAAGCTGATTCGGGTATGGCAAAGGTTCCAATAATTGCAGTAACGGCACAGGCTATGGCTGGCGACCGTGAAAAGATTATCGAGGCCGGAGCTACAGCTTACGTTTCAAAACCAGTTGATGTGGATGCGCTGGTGAACTTATTGGAAACATATTTAAAATAACATTAATGGAGTTAACGGTAGGGGAAGATGAGATAAAATTACTATTGACGGATTTACTGGAAATATACGGGTACGATTTTACCGACTATGCAAAAGCCTCCTTGAAGCGCCGGATCAACCGGCTGTATACGCTTGATCGCTTTCCGAGCTTTGCGGAGTTCAGGTATAGAGTACGTACCGACCCTACCTATCTGCAGCGCTTTATTGAGCAGATTACTGTTAACGTAACCGAAATGTTCCGCGATCCGCATTTTTATAAGGCGCTTCGGGAGCAAATTGTACCTGTACTGGCTACTTATCCATTTATAAGGATATGGCACGCCGGATGTTCGACCGGTGAAGAGATCTTCTCTATGGCTATCCTGCTCAAGGAAGCTAATTTGCTGCATAAGTCCTTACTATACGGTACGGACCTTAATCCACAGGTGTTGCAAAAGGCGGCGAGCGGTATTTTTTCCCTCGCGCATATGAAACAGTATTCTGAAAATTATATCAGTTCTGGCGGACAAGAGGATTTCTCAAAGTATTATACTGCCAACTACAATATGGTAAAGTTTAACGAGGAACTGAGTAAACGTATGGTTTTTTCGACCCATAACCTGGTTTCGGAAAGTTCATTTAATCAGTTCCAGTTAATTATGTGCCGTAACGTGTTGATCTATTTTGAGAGGGATCTGCAAAGCCGGGTGTTTGCCCTGTTTGATGACAGTTTGGAGAAGCTGGGCTTTCTGGCGCTTGGAAGTAAGGAGACGTTAAAACTTTCCGATATAGCATCTCGGTATAAACAGGAGGGAAAGGAGAAAATATGGAGAAAGGTGTCATAAATGATCAAGCGAAGCTGGTAGCCATCGGAGGTTCTGCTGGTAGCCTCAAAGTAGTTATCGCTGCTTTGTCGGACCTTCAGCGTAATCTGAAAATTCCGGTGGTGATTGTGCTGCATCGCAAAAACGACTTTGAATCCAACCTGGCCGACCTGCTTACCTATAAGACCGGCATAAAGGTTAAAGAAGCGGAAGATAAAGAAGAAATAAAACCTGGCATAGTCTATCTGGCACCAGCCGATTATCATTTGTTGATCGAAAAGGATTTCACCTTTTCCTTAGATGATTCTGAAAAGGTAAATTATTCCAGGCCAAGTATCGATGTTACTTTCCAAACTGCTGCCGATGCCTATGGTAGCGGCTTAACCGGCATCCTGTTGTCTGGCGCCAATGCCGACGGAGTTGAGGGTCTTATGGAGATGCATACCAATAAGGGGATAGTAGCGGTTCAAGACCCCGCGTCGGCACAGGTGCCTTATATGCCCCAACAAGCTATGGATCGTATGGAGGTAGATTACGTGCTGAAGATCGATGAGATTGCACCCTTTATTAATACGATTAATAGCAGTGTAGATTAAACGGAGTGTGTCACACTGATGAAGAGGCACACGCGGCACGCGTGCGCCAGCATATTAGCTCAAAAGTTTGCCACCTTTCAAATATTCTATTGAACGGTGGCAAACTGACATGTTATTATTCTACCACAAATTCTTTCTTCAAACGCAGATCGGTAGATGAGCTTCCTACCATTACTTCAAATGCTCCTGGTTCAACGGCCCAGTTCATGTTTTTGTCCAGCAGGGCCAGATCATCAGGGTGAATGGTGAAATGGACGGTGCGTTTTTCGCCCGGTTTAAGGGTGATTCTTTCAAAACCTCTTAGATCATAGTCGTAAGTGGTTACGCTGCTCACTTTATCTTTAATATAAAGCTGAACCACTTCATCGCCGGTACGCTTGCCGGTATTGGTTACATCCACAGACACTTGTACTTCGCCCTGGCTGTTTTCCTTTTCAGGGGAAACTTGCAGGTTATCGTATCCAAATGTGGTGTAACTTAAGCCGTAACCAAACGGATACAATGCTCCATTAACACTGGTTTTGCCATAACCGTTAGGGCCATGCGTAGGCTGATTAGCCTGCGAAGCGGGTTTAAACGGAAAGTTAAACTCTATTTGCCCGATTGTTTTAGGGAAAGTGATCGATAGTTTACCACCCGGGTTATTATCGCCAAACAGTGTTTCCGCGACTACCCGGCCGCTTTCCGGGCCAGGGAACCAGGCCTCAAGGATAGCTGGTAAATATTTATTCTCCCAGTTAATGGTTAAAGGCTGCCCATTGATCATCACCATAACTACCGGTTTACCGGTAGCATAAAGCGCCTGGATCAGTTTCAGTTGACGGCCCGGTAAATTGAGGCCGGTTCTTGATAAACTTTCGCCTACCTGATCGACAGATTCACCTACAGCCGCAATTATCAGATCTGATTTCTTAGCCTGTGCTACAGCTTCATCAATATCCGCCTGCTCTTTTTCGCTGAGCGGCGTTTCTATAATTTCACTTTCTGGCCAGGTTGGGTCTGTTACATCACAGCCCTTGGCGTAAGTAACGTTAGACGTATTGCCAACATAGTTTTTGATACCTTCTAAAACAGAGGTAACCGGGTTATGTGACGGTCCGTAACGGCTGATGGCATAATTAGTTTCTGCTGCCAGTGGGCCGGTAACCAGAATGTTTTTATAAGCGCCCTTAGTTAAAGGCAACAGGTTGTTCTCATTCTTCAGCAACACCATCGACTCGCGGTTCATCTTCAAGCCCATTTCCAGGTCTTTTGCAGTGTGAACCTGCTTATCTGCAGAAGCCGCATCAACATAAGGATGATCAAATAAGCCTAATTTGAATTTGACTCTCAACACATCAGCAACGCGTGAGTCAAGAGTTTTCATAGAAACTTTACCTTCCTTAACCAGTTCGCGCAGTGGGAAAATATAGGTTTGCGGCATAGTAAAGTTAGTGCGCACGTTCAAACCTGCTTCAATAGCCTGTCTAACCGCGTCTTTAATATCGGTAGCAACGTGGTGCTTGCTATATAGATATTCAACCGCTTCACTATCTGACACTACATAACCGTTAAAGCCAAATTTTTGGCGCAGCAGTTCCGTCAGGAAGAAATAGCTGCCGGTAATAGGCACACCATCCCAGTCATTATAACTGCTCATTACGCCCAGCGGATGTGCTTCCTGAATTACTCTGCGGAAAGGGTAGAGGTAAAGTTGGTACATTTCCCGTGGTGCAACATGCGGGTCTGTACGTGCATTGCCGTCCCGGCCGCCTTTAGGCACACTGTAAACGGCAAAGTGCTTAAGAGTAGAGGCAACACCTTCTTCTTGTATGCCAAGCGTCATTTGTTTACCCAGCTCGGCAATAAGAAAAGGATCTTCGCCGTAGCATTCTACTACGCGACCCCAGCGCTGATCACGTGCGGGATCCAGGATAGGGGCGTATACGTTGGTATATCCCAGCGCTTTTGCCTCACGGCCAACCGTTTCTCCGGCTTTGCGGACAAGCTCTTTATCCCAGGTGCTGCCGATACCAATTGGGGCCGGTAATGAAGTAGCGCGGTCGTGGTTAAGTCCGTGAATGCCCTCATTGGTAAAGTCGACCGGGATACCCATTCTGGTTTCTTCAATAAACCATTTCTGGATAGTATTAATAGCGCCGGCATGTTTGCTGTAAGGGTAGGAGTATTGTGTACGTGCCGCATCTGTGCGTGAGGCGAGGTTGTTGAGTTCCTCATCTACATTGGCTATACCATCTTTCCACACCTCATGTTTCCATGATGGGGCAGGCATTTCTTCTTTAAGTACCCGTTTATAGCCGTAAAGGGTGGCAAGCTGAGCCGTTTTTTCTTCTACCGTCATCTGCGACAGGAGGTCGTTGATACGGGCATCGATGGTTTGTGAGGGATCCTCAAACACGTCCATCTTGCCATTTTTGTTAAAGTCGATCCAGCCTTTGTGGTAAATGTTTTTCTGCTGGGCCGAAAGCGACAGGGATGCGCTCAAAAGCAATGCCGTGGCGAGGCATCCCTGCAGTAGTTTTAGGTTGGTCTTCATCTGTGTTATTAGGTTTTTCCAAATCTATGGAATTGTGTATAAAGCACACTATTGGATAGAGCGGATAATGCCTAACTCCAGTCCTCTTAACTCCGCGAGTCCGCGTAATCGTCCTATGCCCGAATAGCCGGGGTTGGTTTTTTTATGGAGGTCATCCAGCATCTGGTGCCCGTGGTCCGGGCGCATCGGTATGCTGATTTTCCGCTGCTGCATTACCTCTACCAGTGCCTTAACTACGGCGTACATGTCAACATCGCCTTCCAGGTGGTTATCTTCATAAAAATCACCAAACTCATTGCGGCGGGTGCTGCGCAGGTGAATAAAATTAATACGATCGCCAAACTGCTTAACCATTGCTGGTAGGTCATTATCCGGACGTACGCCGTATGATCCCGTACAAAAACATAAGCCGTTATTTAATGATGGAACTGCATCGACCAATTGCTGAATATCGCTGGCTGTACTTACTACCCGCGGTAAACCCAGAATTGGGTATGGGGGATCATCAGGGTGAATAACCATTTTTATACCGTTTGCATCAGCTGTAGGCATGATCTTGCTAAGGAAGAAGATGAGGTTCTGGCGCAGTTTCGTAGCATCAATACCATCATAGGCGTCCAGCGCTTTTTGAAAGAGCTCCAGTGTAAAGCTTTCTTCACTGCCCGGGAGACCCGCAATAATATTGCGTTGCAACAGTAACTTGTCGTCAGCGCCCATGCCTTCAAAACGTTGTTTGGCTCTTTCAATTTCCTCGGCTGTATAATCGGCTTCGGCGCCTTTACGTTTCAGCATAAATAGGTCAAAAGCGATGAAGGCGGCCTTTTCAAAACGCAGTGCTTTGGAGCCGTCTTCCACGGTAAATGCAAGGTCGGTACGAGTCCAGTCCAGCACGGGCATAAAGTTATAGGTAACGATGTTTATACCACATGCAGCCAGGTTTTGGAGCGACTGACAATAATTTTCAATATATTTTTCAAATCCGGCTGTCTGCGTTTTAATATGCTCATGCACCGGTACGCTTTCCACTACGTCCCAGGTCAGGCCGGCCGCTTCTACAATTTGTTTTCGCTTTTTAATCTCTTCTACCGTCCATACTTCGCCGTTAGGGATATGATGAAGTGCGGTAACTACGCCGGTACAACCGGCCTGGCGCAGATCCTGTAAACTTACCGGATCATTAGGGCCATACCACCGCATGGTTTGAACCATGGAAAACGTCTCTCTGTTCATTTTTTTACTTTGTTCTGTTTAGCGGTGCAAATTAAACTTTAGCGATTGCTTTTGAAATGTTGCTTTTTGCAAAAATGTTCAGTTATTTTAGCGCCTCACGTTACCAGTTATGAAAATTTTCAGAAGAACCCTTTTAACCCTTGTTACAGGTATGAGCGCGTTAACGCTTAAAGCACAGCATCCTACCGTTACGCTCGACTATTATTTTAACCACGAGCTTCGTAAAACACCAGGAGGAGCGCTTGAACAGTTCCATTATACCTGGGAAGATCAACAGAATACCGGTTACTCTATATGGGGCAAGGACTTTGTTAAAAATGGTGCACATTTGAAAAGCTTGCCCATAGCGCCTACCAAAGCCAACTTAAAAGGTACCGATATTTATATCATAGCCGATCCGGATACTAAAAAGGAAACGCTTGAGCCGCACTATATTGAGGAGAAAGATATAGATGCAATAGCCGGTTGGGTAAAAGGTGGTGGTGTACTGGTAATGATGGCTAATGACAGCGCCAATGTTGAGTTGCCGCATTTTAATAAACTGGCCGAAAAGTTCGGTATCCATTTCAATGACGACCTATATAAACACGTTGTGGGCGATCAGTTTGACATGGGCGCATTATACGTTAAGCCCGGCGACCTGATATTTAAAACCGCTAAAAAACTATATTTAAAGGATATAGCCACTATTACCGTAACTTCTCCTGTCCGGGCGGCTTTTACGGATAATGGTCATGTGATTATAGCCGTTGCACATTACGGCAAGGGAACTGTTTTTGCCGTTGGCGATCCATGGTTTTACAACGAATACACCAACGGAAGATTGCCAGCCAGCTTTAAGTTTGATAATGATAAGGCTGCTAATGATGTAGCTAAGTGGCTGATTAAACAAGTACCGGCAAAACGGTAATCCCAATAAAATAGATAAGGGAAAAGATATGAATCAAAGTGATCAGTTTCAGTTTGAGCAGGAGATAGCGTGGGAAGATGCCGGCAATGGCGTAAAAAGACAAGTATTTGGGTACGACGAACATGTAATGCTGGTTAAGGCCCAGTTTGAGGAGGGAGGCATCGGCAGTCCGCATAGCCATCCTCACTCTCAGGTAACTTATGTTGAAAGCGGTGTTTTTGAAATGACCATTGGCGATGAAACCAAGATCATTCGCAAAGGCGATGGTTACTTTGTTCCCTCTAATGTAGTACATGGCGTTAAATGCCTGGAAGCCGGGATGTTGGTGGATGCTTTTAGCCCCATGAGAAAAGACTTCTTATAAGTTTATTTTAACCGATTTTATAGTCGGTTAAATTTTTTAAAAAAAAACTACTATTTATATAGACAATATAGTATATTTGTTGCATGTCAATCGGCACTAAACATACCACCATCTTAACAACCGGCAGCAGGAGCCATATGCGAATGTGTTGGGGATGTTGTTGTTGCTGATCTTTCTCTTTTAAAGATCGCTCTCTAACCAATTCCCCGCGATCAATTCAATTACATTCTTGACTTAATTTTAAAACACATTTAAATACGCCTTGTTATGTTGTCTTTAAACAATATTCTTGACTTTGACATGCTCGAACTCACTCCAGAACTTGAACTTACTTATAGAAAATTTGGTACACTTACCCCTTTAAAAGCCGGCGACAGCCTCCATCATTTTAATCTGCAAAAGGATTATACCCGTTATCAGCAGTTTTTTAACGGTGCCGAAACGCATGGCCCGCTTTCACTTACGCAATTATTAAACAAACCGTTAGTGATAAGTTTCTACTCCAGCCACTGGGGTGAACATGGCCTTAAAGTGCTGAAAGAACTTAATAATATACAGCACGAGATACGCGCTCACGGCGGTAATCTGCTTGTCGTAAATACTGAGGATCGCGAGCATTTGGCCAAGGTGATATGGGACAACAGCCTTACGTTGAACTTTTACAAAGACAGCGCCCATCAATTGGCGCGCCTCTTTAAGGTTTATGCGCATAACGCGCCAACCTGGAACACTTATCCGGGCATTGACGTAAACATACCGCTGCTGGCAACTTTTGTAGTTTCGGCATCAAAGGTAATTGTCTATGACCATGTTGACCGTACGCTTTCAGGGCAATTGGCTGTTAAAGAAATCCTTGCAGCGGTTTATCAGTCGGCAGACCAGCACGGAAAAAGATCTGCCTGATTATCGGCAACAGCAGATAAAAGCGTAAAACTGCACAAAATATTATTTAAACTGACCTTATCAGAGCTCCCTTCCTGGGAGCTTTTTTATTTAGTGGCTGTGTAAGTGTCCACTTTTTCTGCTACAATTTAACTTTTTTGCATTGGTATTATTGCGTATTAGAGGCAGTATTGCCATACCTCTCTTACGGCCTAAATAGCTATTATTCAGCCGCCTTTTGCGATATTTAAATTTGTGTTTTTAGTGTATTGTCTATAGGCTAAGGGCTTTTCAAACAGTAGGTTTGCCCTGTTTGTGGCTTGCTTTTGTAGATTCTTTTTCAATATTTTTGAGCATTGAACCTATCCTCCAGATGGTTCAAAGCCTGCTCATAGGTTGATAAACCTGATATTAAACAATATACTTCTTAACATATGAAAATTACAAACAAACGGGTCTTGGCATGGCTTGCTGTCTGCATTTTACACTTGGGTACGGTAAGGGCCCAAAGTAATGAGGCAAGCGTATGGTTAACCAATCCTGATAAAACTGCCCTGTTTGCACAGCAGCACAATATCGCATTTACAAAAAGCGGGAGTAACGCCCCAACCATAATTAAAGTTGACGAGACCGAAAAATATCAACCTATAGATGGATTTGGCTTTGCCTTAACAGGAGGCAGCGCTATGCACATTATCCGTATGGACGCCGCTGCGCGGGCCGCTTTGTTAAAGGAACTTTTTGCAACCAATGGCACCAATATCGGTGTAAGTTATTTGAGGGTTAGTATAGGTTCTTCAGATCTTAATGACCATGCCTTTTCCTATGATGATCTGCCCGCAGGTCAAACCGATCCGGAATTGCGGAAGTTTAACCTCGGCGAAGATAAAACAGATGTGATACCGGTACTCAAAGAGATCCTTGCTATTAACCCGAAGATAAAGATATTAGGTTCGCCATGGTCAGCCCCGGCGTGGATGAAAGATAATAATGATACCCGTGGAGGAAGCCTAAAGCCAGAGTATTATGATGCTTATGCCCGGTACCTGGTAAAGTATATTAAAGAGATGAAAGCCCATGGTATTGTGATTGATGCCATTACGGTGCAAAACGAGCCGCTCAATCCCAAGAACAATCCCAGCATGTATATGGACGCCCCGCAACAGACCGATTTTATTAAACGGGCGCTTGGTCCTGCTTTTAGAAAAGCTGGTCTAAAGACCAAGATCATTATTTACGACCATAACTGCGACCGGCCTGATTATGCACTCACTATCTTAAACGATCCGGAAGGTGCCAAATATGTCGACGGTTCCGGCTTCCACTTATACGGTGGCACAATTGACACTTTAACCTCTGTGCATAATGCCCACCCCGAGAAGAACCTTTACTTTACGGAACAGATGGTAATTGACGGCCGCGACAAATCAAAATGTAACATCAGCTCGCCGGTAAAACGGCTCATCATCGGCGCAACCAGGAACTGGTGCCGCAACGTACTGGAATGGAACCTGGCCGCCGATGAACATAATCAACCCCATACTGACCGTGGTGGTTGCCCTATGTGCCAGGGTGCTGTAACTATTGATAGCGGTAAAACTTACCGCAGCGTTGCTTATTACGCCATTGCACACGCTTCAAAATTTGTACGGCCCGGTTCCTATCGAATTGCTTCAAATACTTCAGACGTGTTACCCAACGTGGCATTCATCACACCGGATAAAAAGAAAGTACTGATTGTAACCAATACCAGTGCTGAGGTGCAAGCATTTGATATAGCTTATAAAGGCCGCGTTTTACATGCACGATTAAACGGCGGTGCGGCGGCAACGTATGTTTGGCAATAATTCATTCAGTCTTAACTTAATTATGAGAAGATTATTAATAAAGAGAAACTTATTACTCGCTGTTCTTACCTCGCTTACTGCCGTGCTAACAGCGGGGAGTGCATCGGCGCAAGGGTATCTGAGCGTTAAAGGACGGATCGTTGTTAACGGCAAAGGAGAAAAAGTTATCCTTCGCGGTATGGGATTGGGCGGCTGGATGTTGCAGGAAGGGTATATGTTTCACCTCTCAAACCTTGGGCAGCAGCACCGCATTAGGGAAGCGATTGAAAGTGTGATAGGCCCGAAAAAAACAGCAGACTTTTATCAAAAATGGCTCGCGTACCATACCACCAGGGCTGATATTGATTCCATGGCTAAATGGGGTTTTAATTCTGTGCGTTTGCCAATGCATTACGCCCTTTATACCCTGCCGGTTGATCAGGAGTCGGTAGCCGGTAAAAACACCTGGATAGAAAAAGGCTTTGCCCTTACCGATAGCTTGCTCAAGTGGTGCAAGGCTAATAAAATGTATTTGATCCTCGACCTGCACGCCACACCGGGAGGGCAGGGTAATGACTTGCCTATATCGGATCGCTATCCCGACAAACCTTCTTTGTGGCAAAGCGAAGCTAACCAACAGAAGATGGTTGCCTTGTGGCACAAATTGGCCCAACGCTATGCCAATGAGCCTTACATCGGCGGCTATGATATTATCAACGAACCTAACTGGGGTTTTGAAAATGCAGCCTATAAAATAGGCAACCAGGAAACTAAGAATGAGCCGTTAAAAAAACTGATGATGGACGTTACCAAAGCAATTCGGGAGGTCGATAAAAAGCACATCATTATCATTGAGGGTAACGCCTTTGGGAACAACTACAACGGACTTTTACCTACTTGGGATAACAACATGGTGCTTAGCTTCCACAAATACGGCAACTTCAATAATCAGCAGGCTATTCAGCATTTTCTTGACTTGAGTGAGCGATACAACGTTCCGCTATGGATGGGCGAATCGGGCGAGAATTCCAATACCTGGTTTACAGAAGAGATTGGTTTGGTTGAAAGTCATAACATAGGTTGGTCGTGGTGGCAATTGAAGAAGATGGGGATTAATAATCCGCTGGAAATCAAGGAACCAAAAAACTACCAGCTTCTGCTCGACTACTGGAGCGACAAAGGCGCCAAGCCAACCGAAGCACAGGCCGAAGCTATTTTGAATGAATTGCTGGAAAACTTAAAGGTAAAGAATAATATCTGGCATAAAGATGTAACAGATGCCATGTTCAGGCAGGTAGCCACCACAGAAACTAAGCCGTTTAAGGTTCATAAGCTCATTAACAAGCTTACTATTGAAGCTGTGGACTATGACTTAGGCAGGCAGCGTTATGCCTATATGGACAAGGATACCGCAAGTTATATTTATACGCCGGGCGTACATACGCAGGGTAACCGCGGCCATACTTACCGTAATGATGGTGTAGATATTCAGCGCGATTCGTCAGGCTATCATGTATTTAGCATTGAGGATGACGAATGGCTGCAATACACCATCAACGCGAAGAAGGCCGGTGTTTATAAGATCAGGTTTAATGTGTCATCAACGAATGGTGACGGAAAAATAACCATTGCTATCGGTGTTTCTCAGGCGGCCACCGTTAATGTACCTGCTACAGGATCAGATCGTAACTGGAAAATGACTGATCCTGAGAGCATCAGGCTTAAGGCGGGAAATAACAAATTGCGCATTATCGCTGATAAAGGGGATTTTACGCTCAAATCAATGGAGCTTTCTAATTAGCTAAACGCAGCTTGATAAATATTAGGGGTATCGTGAGAAACGATGCCCTTTTTTGTGGGTATTATTTTGGCGCGGGCATCCTTCTCAGATGAGGCATCGTATTTGATTAAAATGGTTTATTTTTTTACTCATTAAACCATTGGTAACAACCATGCTCTAAAAGCAAATACCCTAAGCGAATAACCTTATATGAAAACAATTAAAAATATTGCCATTTGCTGCCTTTCGCTGCTTTTTCTTTCCGTTGGTTGGATATGGCTGCTTTTTTCCAGCCTGTTTGAAAGGGATGAAAAGAATGCATATCATGTTTAATTGATAGGAAGACCGATATGCACAATAAAGTATTACTGCTTGACCTGGATAGCGGCATTTTGAATTTAGCCGATGAGGTAATGTACCACGGTTATTCAGATCTTTACATTTGTACGGAGGTTGAATCGATGCCGGAGCAGATCAAATCAATTCAACCGGATTTGGTTATTTGGGATTGCTCAGATATGAGCCGCACGGCAATAGACACCTACCGAACCATAAAAAACCAGTCTGTTTTTGCCCATATTCCCATTTTAGTTGTTTCTCTTTTTGCAGATAGGCTTCTTAACAGTGATGCCGATAATCCCGACATCGTTATGCTTACGCCATCTGCAGACGACCTTACCGCCAAAATCGAATACCTGCTGGCCTCTTAATCCCCTAATCTAATTTTGCTTTGATAAAAAAAGCGGTGGCTTTAATGTCGAATTTTTAGATATTTGAGCTGCATTTATGGAGAGCCCGCAAATAAGAACCGTTAATGTTACCCGCTATGTTACGCCCCTGCGTGAAGGTGGTTCGCTGCCTGCTATTGCGGAGGCTGACGACGATTTTCTCTACGTGCTTAAATTTCGTGGGGCAGGGCAGGGAGCAAAGGCCCTTATTGCGGAGTTGATAGGGGGCGAGATAGCCCGAACACTGGGCTTCAAGGTACCCGAGATTGTTTTTGCCTATTTGGATACCGCCTTTGGGCGAGCCGAGCCCGATGAAGAAATTCAGGACCTGCTCAAAGCATCGGTTGGCTTAAACCTGGCGCTGCATTACCTGTCGGGGTCAATCACTTTTGATCCCTCGGTAACTAGCGTTGATCCATTGTTGGCTTCTAAAATTGTATGGCTCGACTGTCTGCTCACCAACGTTGACCGCACTGCCCGCAATACCAATATGCTGAGCTGGCATAAGGAGCTATGGCTCATTGATCATGGCGCATCGTTATACTTTCATCATTCGTGGCATAACTGGGAAGAAATGGCGGTACGACCTTTTGCACAGATTAAAGATCATGTGCTGCTGCCACGGGCGTCGGAAATTGAACGCGCGGATGAGGAGTTTAAATTGCTGCTTACGCCCGAAAAAATACGATCTATTGTTAACCTGGTGCCCGACGACTGGTTTCACCGCGACTGGCAAACGGAATCGCCCGCTGAAATAAGGGAAGTATATGCCAGCTTTCTGGAATCTCGTGTGGCATCCTCTGAAGTTTTTGTAAAAGAAGCACAACATGCAAGAGAAGCATTTATTTGAGTATGCCGTTATTCGCGTTGTGCCAAGGGTTGAACGCGAGGAGTTTCTAAATGTAGGCGTAATACTGTTTTGTGCGAAACAGAAGTTTCTGCAAGCGGAGTTTCTGCTTAATGAGGATCGCCTCCGCGCATTTTCACCCGATCTGGATATAGACGAGCTAAAGAGCTATCTTGATGCTATTGATCAGATTTGCAAGGGTACCAAGCACGGCGGCCCTATAGCGCAGCTCGATTTACCTTCCCGTTTTCGCTGGCTTACCGCAGCCCGCAGTACCATCGTTCAAACCTCAAAAGTCCATCCCGGACTGTGTAAGGCAGAGGCGCACGAAACACTGGCTAAACTATACCACGAATTAGTACTCTGAGCACTATCGTACGGACATATACATTGTTTGCCGCTGCGGCTTGGTCAACACCAATTGCCAAAGCTCATTTTTACGCGCGCGAAATGATGCTGCGCATAGGTTAAGGTAATAGTTCCACATACGGTAAAACTCTTCACTGTAATTTTGCTTTATTTGGGGCCAAGCCTCCCTGAACCGCTTTAGCCAGGCCATCAGTGTGAGATCATAATACTCACCGAAGTTGTGCCAGTCTTCCAGGATAAAATAATTGTTTATCGCCTTACTTACCTGTATAACCGACGGAATAAGGCCGTTGGGGAAAATGTATTTATGTATCCATGGATCGGTTCTAACGCCCGATTCTCTGCAGCCAATACAATGAAGCAGAAAAATGCCCTCGTCTGTAAGGCTGCGGCTCGCCACCTGCATAAACCGGTGGTAGTTTTTATAACCAACGTGTTCAAACATGCCAATAGAAACAATGCGGTCAAATTTCTGGTCAATATCACGGTAATCCTGCAAACGGATCTCGACCGGGAAATTCTGGCAGCGTTCTCTGGCTAATGCAGCTTGCTCTTTAGAAATAGTAATGCCGGTTACATTAACGCCATATTTTTCTGCTGCATACCGGGCAAATCCGCCCCAGCCGCAACCAATATCAAGTACGCGCTGGCCCGGTTCAAGTTGTAGTTTACGACAGATCAGGTCCAGTTTCTTTTCCTGCGCTTCGTCCAGTGTTGAGGCATCGTTCCAGTAGCCGCAAGAATACATCATATATTTATCGAGCATCAGCTCAAACATCGTGTTACCGGCATCATAATGTTTCAGTCCAACCTCTGTGGCCTTTTTAGGGGTTTGCTGATTAAATAATCTCGCCATTAGCAAGCCCCACAACAAAGCCAGGTTTTTGCCAAGCCTTTTGTCTGTATCAATACTTAACAGCCTATAAAAAAACTGATCGAGGGCGCAGCAGTCCCACCAGCCGTCCATATATGATTCGCCAAGGCCCAATGAACCCCCGTTAATTATCCGTTGGTAAAGCCGCTCATCATGCACCTGAACATCCCAGGCGTTAGTGCCGCCAATGGTTATCCCGGCGGGATTTATCAATTGTTCAATAAGGTTTTTAAAGTACCGCATAGCATATTGTTACAACACCGGTTTATACTAAAATGCTTTAGCTGTATGAAGATAATTCTTTTGTAAGAAAGGTGCGAAAGATATTGCTACACAAGTGTTTGCATAAAAAATAGCGCACCAGTTTCCCGATGCGCTATAAACCAATATAGAACCAAATTTGTTGCACCTTATCAGTGCAATGCAAGCTTTTTTACTTTCTCTCCGGTTTCAGCTTCATTAATACGGCTGCGGTAGAGGATAAATATCAATGTGGCAATAATGCCAATCACACCTTCTGCAGCAACTGCCATACGTGGACCCACGCTGTTAGCCAGCACACCAATCAGTAGACTTCCTACCGGGATAATTCCCTGATAAGACATGACGAAGTAACTGATGGCACGGCCCCGCATGTGAGGAGCAGAATGTGTTTGTATAAACGTGTTGACAGATGAGGTTTGCGCCATCATACCTACCCCGGTTATCGTCATAAACAATAGCGCTACAGGTAGTACGCGGGCATAGGATAAAAAGAGTACACTAAAACCAAATATCAGGCTGGCCGCAATGAGTATTTTAATGAGGCCTTTATGACCCTTAAGATTGGCCATATAAATGGCGCTGATTACAGAGCCAAGTCCGGCGGCGCTCTCAAACCAACTGAAGGTCTTGGCATTGCCGTTAAACAGATCTTTAGCAAAAACCGGCATCAAGGTGTTAAATGGAATCACAAACAAACTGCTTACCATCAGCATAATGATGAGGCTGGAAATATCCCGGTGGCCTGATACATAGTTAAAACCCTCTTTCAGTTCCACCCAGATGTCTTTTTGTGGCTTATCAATAATGGCTACATTCAACTTCATCATAAATAAACAAGCCAGCACGGCTATGTAGCTCACAAAGTTGCTAATGAAACAAACGTCCTCACCAAAGGTGCTTAGCACTATACCCGCTACTGCTGGTCCTGCTATGCGGGCCAGGTTGGTCATGGTAGAGTTCAGCGCGATGGCATTCGGCAAATCTTCTTTCTGGTCAACCATATCAACCATTAACGCCTGCCTGCAGGTTACATCAAAGGCATTGGTGACACCTTGTACAAGACTGAGCAGAATAATGCCGGAGATATTGTAGAATTTGAAAAAGATCATAGCAGCTAACGCTCCCGCCTGCAACATAGAGATGAGCTGGGTATTAACCAATACTTTAAACCGGTTGTGCCTGTCTATATAACTACCGGCATAAGGGGACAGGATAAGGGATGGGATCAGGCTCACAAAACTAACAATACCAAGCAAAACCGCTGATCCGGTTAAGCGGTATACCAACCAGCTAACAGCGGTCTTTTGCATCCAGGTGCCAATAAGTGATACTGATTGACCGTAGAAGAACAGTTTAAAGTTGCGGTATTTTAATGAGCGAAAAATATTCATAGTTCACAATCCCTTTCTTGGCTGTAATAAAGCAGAAGGTTAAGTAATGCTTTATCTTTTTGCGTTGGTACAAATATCCGGAGAATTAATACATTTGTAAAATAGATTGTTTTAATGATTTTGATTGGTAAAAACGATTGATATGGAGCTAAGGCAATTGATGTACTTTGTAAAGGCTGCAGAACTGTTGCATTTTACCGAAGCGGCAGAGGCGGTTTTTATAACCCAGTCTACTTTATCTCAGCAAATTAAACTGCTGGAGCAAGAATTGGGCATGCCGCTGTTTGACAGACTGGGCAAGCAGGTAAAGCTTACCGAGGCGGGAAGGGTGTTCTTAACCCATGCGCGTCAAATATTGCTGAACGTTGACAAGGGCCGACAAGCCATTGCCGATTTAAATAATTTAATAACCGGCGAATTGCGTATTGGGGTGACCTATGCTTTTACATCGCTCATATTGCCCGTATTACCGGCTTTTACCAAACGTTTTCCGCAGTTGAAGATCAATATTGATTACGGGGCGCCCGAAGAGCTGGAACGAAAGCTAAAGCAATCCGAACTTGATCTGATCCTGGCTTTTCATAACCCCGATAACGATGCAGAGCTGGAACTGCAGTTATTGTCAAAGTCTGACATTGTGGTAGTGGTAGGCCATCACCACCCGCTTGCAAAGCTCAAAAAGATCCACCTTAAAGATTTGGCAGAACTTAACCTGATTTTGCCGGCCAAAGGCTTTAGCTCTAGGGATTTTGTGGAAGAGTTGTTTGAGCAGAAAAAGATCAGGCCATCAATCAAAATGGAATTAAACGATATGCACTCTCTGTTGTCATTGGTTCAGCACGGCGGTATGGTAAGCATTATTAACGAGAAGGCCCTCATTGGCTGGGATAACTTAGTGGCTATTCCTATAGCAGGGTATCAGCTGGCCAGGCAATCGTACATTATCTGGCACCGCGGAGCCTACAGAAAGAAAGCTGCCGTAATTTTTGCCGAAGAGCTGTTAAAGACCGGAAGCCTGAAATAGACCAGGCTAATGGAGAGGCAACAATTACCGCAACTCTACATCTGTTTATGATATTTCTTAAGCGCTTTGATCCTCGAGCACAGAGATAATATTGCCTGAAGGGTCTTTGAACCAGGCTATTAAAGGGCCGCCTCCTCTAAATACGCCTTTATCATCAGTCTTAAAATATTCATCGTTGTAAATTTCAAACTTTACGCCATGTGCGGTCAGTTCGTTCATCGCCGTTTCAAGATCCTTTACCGCAAAGTTAAGAATAGTGAAAGTGGCAGGTACATGGTTAGGTTTGGGGTAAATAATCACTTTGGCACCGCTGGCCAGGTGCAGTTCCAGAATGCCCATCTTGTTTTCGGTAACATTTAGCCCCAATACTTTGCCATAAAAATTTTTGGCGGCAGTAATATCATTTACTGCAAAGCCGCTGAATGCTTTGGTGTTGTCAAACATAGGTTCCCTTTTTTATAAAGTTCTGAAAAAGTATCAGGAAAAAAGGTGCCAAAGGCGGCAATCTGAGGGCCTTACGCGACATTGTTCTACAACCTAACTGTATAAGCAAAGCGAAACTAAACGGGGCTGTAAACGTTGCACAGGGAAGATAAATAAGCAATGACACCCATACAAATCAGAATAAACGATACACTATTGATTGTAGTACCGGAAACGAAGTTCGAGAGTGATGGCCATCCCATTTTAACCTACAACTATCATCTGTTTAAGAGCGAGGATGATGATGAATTGCACACTCCCCAGCCCATAGTTCAGGCAATGTTTTATGACAAGAGCGTCGAGAATCCCTACTATTATGGCTACGTAAGTTTTGTTTATCCTGATAAGTTATTTAGTTACACTTCCAACGATGAACGGCATTTACCATCAGATATGGTGGAGGAAGTTATTGAGAAAATAACCTATTACCGGGAACACCCTAACTTGTGGAAGATGGATTAGCAATTAAGCCATCAAATCTCGTCTGGCCAGCGTTCTTCTTCAAGGGGGCCGGCAAAGCTTATGGTACTATTTGTAGCATCGATATGAAAGGTCCAGTTCTGGTAGTCACGGCTCGAGTTTTGTATGGCAGAGCAGGTATAGAAGCGTTTGATCCTAAAATCCAAACGCATACTTCCCGTTTGCGTTTCTGCATGATAGGTGAGGGCGGAAAGCTTGATCTCATGGATTTCAGGCGATCCTTCACCTAAATAGTATTGCTGGATATCACGCGCCAGTGTTTCGTCTGTGATAACATCCTCATCGCTTATTTCAAATACCTGTTTCAGCAGCGCTTTAATGTCTATGGTACCCTCAAGTACTTTAGTTATAGTTGCGGTACTGAGCTGCTTATTAAATTTCTCCTGCATAGTTAGCCGCCAAAATTACGAAATGAAAACTTTGATGCTTATATGGTGAATGTCATTTCTATTTATTTACTTTGTATTTGAAAGTACTTTTAAAAATGAAATTAAGATTTAGTAAGGTATATTTTGCTTTGGCGGTGCTGCTGTTTATCACTGAAGTGCTGATTGCGCTTTATCAGCATGATAATTTTATCCGTTCCTACGGCGGCGATTTCCTGGTGGTTATTTTAGTATACTGCGCCGTGCAGACCTTTTGGAATATATCCTTGGGGAGCGCTTGTATAGGCGTATTGCTGTTTGCTTACGCGGTCGAGATCTCGCAATACTTTCACCTTGTAGGCCGTTTAGGTTTGGAGCACTGTCGTTTGGCTGCTGTTGTGTTGGGTACAAGTTTTTCGTGGACGGATATGCTTTGTTACACAGCGGGCATGATATTGGTTTACGTTGTAGAGTACCTAGTCCATAACAATAAAGCCGTTATTAAAGCTGAAGTATAATGGAGGATTTTGTTAAAAAGGGCTCGATAGTAAGGAAGATTTGGGGGAGTGCCGATACCATCCTGTTTATTTTTGCCGGAGCTGCAGCCGAGTTTGCGGTTAATAAGGCGGTAGACTGGCTGTATTTTACCGGTCGTTTGCCTGCTGATCCCCTTGGGCGCTTGTTTTCTACGGTGACTTATGCAAGGCAGATCGTTTTTGCTGATGTGGCGGGTGCCAATAAAGCTATTGACAGTATTACCGCTATTCATCGCGAAGTAGAGAAAAACAGAGGCATGCAAATACCGGACTGGGCGTACCGGGATGTGCTCTTTATGTTGATAGATTACTCTATCCGTTCGTTTGAGGTACTCCAGCGCAAACTTACCGCAGCTGAAAAGGCTGAAGTGTTTGACGTGTTTTACCGGGTAGGAGATAGGATGGATCTGAAAGGCTTACCTGCCGGCTATTTGCAGTGGGTAGAGATGCGCCAGGAGCACCTGCAAAATGACCTGGCTTACAGCAACTATACAACCGACCTTTTTAAACAGTATAAAAAGCATTTGGGACTTATAAGATACCTGATCCTAAAACAGGTGCAGGCACTTGTTTCTCCACCGGTAGTGAAGAACCTTTTAAACTTGGGCAAGCCGATTTGGTTCATGCCTGTTTTAGAAGGGTATAAACTGTTCAGGGCTGTGCATTTAGAAAATATTCTGAAAGAGATTATCCTGCCTAATCAGTATAAACCTCAGATAAAGGCATTGGATGTAGTTTAGGTTAACACAATGGCTATGAATCAGACACTGCTAGCGCCGCGTCAGGGATATTTGGTATATCGGCTAAGGCATTTAGTCGAATTTGGTATACAACAATCTTTATCATGTTTGTTCCCGGCATTTGTATTTACGATGCTGGCCTTGTCACATGCTTTCGGCTGGCTCTTGCCGCGATATGATTTTATGCTGATAGCTTGTCTGCTCGCCCAAATTGCCATGCTCCTATCAAAAATAGAGAGCAGAGATGAGGTGCTGGTAATCTGTGTTTTTCACCTGCTCGGTTTAATGATGGAACTTTTTAAAGTTCATTTCGCGTCGTGGAGCTATCCCGAAGCGGCAACTTTTAAGTTTTTCGGCGTACCACTGTATAGCGGCTTTATGTATGCCAGCGTGGCGAGCTACATGTGCCAGGCCTGGCGCAGGTTTGATCTTAAATTAATGAACTGGCCCTCACATAACCCGGTGAGGGTAGTGGGCGCATTCATTTATTTAAACTTTTTTAGTAATCATTTTATCCCGGATGTTAGGTTGCTTATCGGCATAGCAGTTATATGGGTATTCAGGAAGTCGGTGGTGGTATTTCATGTTTTAGGGAAACCGTGCAAGATGCCTGTGGTGATTTCCTTCCTGCTGATTGGGTTTTTTATTTGGCTGGGCGAAAATGCGGCTACCATGTTAGGTGCGTGGAAATATGCTTATCAGCATGATGGCTGGCACATGGTGAACTGTCAGAAGATCAGCTCCTGGGCCTTTCTGGTTATTGTAAGCTATATTATTGTGGCTGAACTGAAGTTGTTGAAGGCAAATGTTTCACCGGGAAATTGCATGACCGGGCGATAAAACACATTTCGTTGGCCTGATGATGTAAAGAATTGGCCAATTGTATTTGTGATGGATCTGTTATTGTCACTTCCGGCCGTAGCGTTACTTCTGAGAACTGCCCGCTGCCATCGGCGTTTTCCTGCATCGTACCAGTTGCATTGTCTTTATAGTCAACCACTACAATTCCATTAGCCGAGCATAGATGCAGGAACCAAAGCATGTGGCATGAAGAAAGCGAGGCAACCAGCAGCTCTTCGGGATTGTGACGTGCGGGATCGCCTAAGAAAGACGGATCAGACGAACCTTTAATGTCGTCTTTGCCTTGTACCGAAATAACATGGTTCCGCTCATAGGCGCGATAGTTCGCTGTCCCTTCGCCTTTATTGCCTGTCCATTTCAGTGCGGTTTGGTAGTGATGTTCCCTGGCCATGTCTTAAACAAAGCTACAAATCAGTGTTAAAATCTCCGGCCTAAAATTACTTTGAAAATAGCCCGGTCCGTTGCCTTGGTAAAGCCATAGCCTACGCCCGCGTTAAATTCCCAGTTGGGATTAAAATTAAGATCGGTGGCGGCAAATAGCTGATGCTGTTGTTGCTGGAAAAGACTGTAATGAAAAAAAGGCCCGGTGCTGCCGTAGTACTCCAAACCCAGCGCAACAACTTTAGAAACATCATAGCTGCCTTTAACATTTGGGGAAAATATAAAGCCTTTATCCTTATCAGGACCAGCAAAGCTTTTATCAAGCGTAGGGTTTACAGAGAAATAGTATTTACCCCATTTTTTGTCCACAATGGGCCGAATCTCCATCGAACAGGTATTAGGATCAAAGGCCGCCTTTTGATAACCAAACTCTAAAGATAAGCTTACGCCTACCGGCCATTTCCACTCTTCGGGAGCTGCCACCCTTGGTCTGATATGTGAGCCAACGTAGTTGGTACGGCCGTCATCACCGAGGCTGTTAAAGAGATAGAAACCTGTTTCAAACCAGGGTGTCCAGCCATGGGTAATCTCGATAGTCTCATGCGCAACGTGGTTTGTGGGTAATACGCCATCTATAGCAGTAGTACTGCCGTTGAACGTATAATTACTATGAAGCTCCACCATGGTACGGCCCTTTTCAACCGTCTCCGACCCGTAAACCTGTATTTCGTAGTTATCCTGTGCTTTAAGCGCAGTAAACGTTAATAAACATAAAGCTGTAATTAAAAGATGCCTGATCATTGCGGTATCAAGATATAAAATCAGCGCAAAAGTAGACGGAGCACTATGTAAAAAGTATGAAGAAATGCGGCGTTACTCAACTAAGTTTTTTATTAGTTGAATAGTAAAGTCGGACAGTTATTTTAAAAGTTTTCCAATAGAAAATGCGGTATTTTCCAGTAAACTGCTCGTTTGCTTCAATGCATCCTCCAGGGGCATAGGCTTGTTTACGATTGAAAATACAGCACCGAGACCTGCTTGCTTAAGTATTTCTGGTGCAAGCTCTAATGAGCCGCATAGTGCTATTACTTTTTTCCCGTGCTTTTGAGCCAGTTCGGCAATACCTGCCACCACTTTGCCATGCAACGTTTGCTCATCAATTTTTCCTTCGCCGGTAATAATATAGTCGGCCTGTTTAATAACTTCCTCTGCTTTGCTGAAATCAAATACCAGTTCAATGCCCTTAGAAATTTTAGCATTCAAAAATGCCACTGACCCTGCACCAATGCCACCAGCCGCACCGCCGCCTGCTATGGTTAGCATGTCAACGCCGAGGTCGCGTTTTACAATATTCGCGTAGTGGAGCATCCCTGTTTCCAGTAATTTCAGTTCATTCTGATTGGCTCCCTTTTGCGGGCCATAAGTATAAGTAGCGCCGTTTGGACCGCAAAGCGTGTTCATCACGTCGCTGGCCACTTTTACGGTGATTTTTTTGCCGTTTAAAATACTGCCGGAAACATCTATGCGGGCAATGTTGATCAGATTTTCCGCGACGGGCTTTAATTCGCGGTCGTCCTTATCCAGAAATTGAATACTGAGGGCAGCGGCCATGCCGATACCTCCGTCATTAGTGGCGCTGCCGCCAATACCTAAAACGATCTCGCTTACCCCGCTGTTAATAGCTGCCTTGATTAATTCGCCCGTTCCATACGTGCTGGATTTCATAATACGGTATTGCCCAGGCTTGAGCAATTGTAACCCCGACGCTTTAGCCATCTCTATAAAAGCAGTACTACCATCTTTGCTCACCGACCATGACGCAGTTACCTCTTCAAAGAGTGGTCCCTTTACCCTAGTAGTCCTGACTTTCGCCCCGGCATAATGACTAATCACTTCAAGCAAGCCATCTCCACCATCAGCCATTGGCAGCTTAATAATCGTTGTTGATGGTATCGCCTTTTTAAGTCCGCGTTCTATGGCGTCTGCCACTTCAAAGCTGTTGAGTGCATGCTTAAATTTATCCGGAGCAATGACAATGTGCATAAAGCTGTTTTTTCAAAAATAAAAAACCCCTGCACTTAACTGTAACAGGAGTTTAAAAATGGTTAGGCAAATGCTGTTTGAACCTATTTTTTGCCTCGGTTTGCTGCTACCAGGGCACCCAGCGCAATTACACTTACGCCGGCAAGGACCAAAGCTACTTTGGTACCCACGGGCGTAGAGCTCTTCAGTTTCATATTGTCCACATATTGCCTTTCCGGAAACTTAAGCGCGCCGCTATTACTTTCTTGTTGTCTCAGCATCATCTGTAGCACCTGAGCCGAGTGCATGGCTTTGCGGTTGGTTCCTTGCTCTATCTGTTCGCGGCAGCTAAAGCCATCCGCCATGATGATGGTCTCCGGGCTAGCTTCCCGTACTGCCGGTAGCAGTACGCGCTCGCCTGCGGCTTTGCCTACTTCGTAGTGTGCGCCTTTTTCATAGCCGAAATAGCCCGCCATTCCGCAGCAGCCAGAATCCAATAGTTGGTAATCGAGGCCGGTTTTATCCAGCAGGGCAAGATCTGCCTTCATTTTCATAATAGCTTTATGGTGGCAGTGCCCGTGTACCAGCGCTTTTTGTTTAAGTTGCGGAATTTCAAAGTGCGGCGCTTTTTGTTGTAAGAACTCAGCCAGCGTAAAAACCTGCTGCTTTAAGCGTTTAGCTTCCTCGTTTTTAGGAAACAGTCCGCCCAATTCATCCCTGAACACCGCTACGCAGCTTGGCTCAAGGCCAACAATAGGTGTCCCGTTGGTAATATCGTCCCGGAGCGACTCCATAATGTCTCTGAGCAGGCCTTTCGCAATATTGATCATGCCGAAATCGTAAAGCGGCCGGCCGCAGCAAAGCATTTGTTTAGGTATAGTTACCTGAAAGCCCGCGGCCTCCAGTACTTCGGTAGCGGCAACCAGGGTCTCAGGCATGAAGTTGTTGTTAAAAGTATCGGCCCATAAGATTACTTTGGTTTTTCCTTGATTCTTTTTAGGGCGGGCAAAAAACCAGCTTCTAAACGTCGTTTCTGCAAACTGCGGGATTCTTCTTTCTGGTGCCACACCAGCAATCCATTTTGCCACCGGTCCGGTAACCGGATTGCTGGTTAAAAAGTTAGCCACGCCGGGAGCCAGGGAAGCAATACGGGCCCACCAATGGATCCAGCCGAAAGCATAGGCTGACCGGGGGCGCATTTTATGTTCGTAATAATGCGATAGAAATTCGGACTTATAGGTGGCCATGTCCACATGCACCGGGCAATCTCCTTTGCAACCTTTACAGGCCAGGCACAGATCGAGGGCGTTCTTTACTTCCTCGCTTTCCCAGCCTTTATGTATTTCCTCGTCCTTCAGCATTTCAAACAGTAGCCGCGCGCGGCCACGGGTAGAATGTTCTTCCTCACGGGTAACCATATAGCTGGGGCACATGGTGCCGCCTTCGTGTTTGCGGCATTCGCCTACACCTACGCAACGCAGAGTAGCGTGGGCAAAGTTGTCATGATCTTCAGGGAAATGAAAATGGGTTTCTAATACCGGAGGGTGATAGGAGGTTCCGAGCCGCAGGTTTTCAGACTGGGTATATGGATCAACCACTTTACCGGGATTCATTTTCCACTGGGGGTCCCAGATCTCTTTAAACTCACGGAACGCCTGCAGTAGTTCATCGCCAAACATAATGCCCAGCAGATCTCCCCGTGATTGGCCATCGCCGTGTTCGCCGGAAAGCGAGCCACCATAACTTACCACCAGTTCTGCCGCTTCGCGGGTAAATCTTCTATACTTTTCAATACCATCCTTAGTAATCAGGTCGAAGTCAATACGGGTGTGGATACAACCATCGCCGAAGTGACCGTAATGGGAGCCATGGTAATTATATTTATTAAAGAGCGCCCGAAAATCTTTTAAATAATCGCCTACGTTCTCGGGTGGCACGGCAGAGTCTTCCCAGCCTTCCCAGGTGTCCTTCATGCCCGGCACAAAGGCGGTGGCCCCCAAGCCGGATTTTCTCACTTCCCATAGCTTTCTGGCATCCTCTGCATTAGTGCAGAAGTTGATATTTGGTGCGTCAGGCTGTTCCTTTAGCTTCTCTATAACCTTTTTAGCTTTCTCATCTGCCTCTTCCTGTGTGTCGCCAGAGAACTCAGCCATCAACCAGCCCCGTCCTTCTGGCAGCATCGCAACTTCATCGGCATCCATTCCTTTGCGGTCCAGGTAATCGATCAGCTTATCATCCAGCCCTTCTAATGCATCGGGCATAAATTGGGACACTATAGGGGCATGGCGGCCTGCATCAGAAATGTCTGGATAACCCAGTACCAGTAAATTGGTAAATTTAGGCTTATGAAGCAGCTTGAGCGTAGCATCAAGGATAACTACGCAGGTGCCTTCGGTTCCAACTAAGGCTCGTGCCACATTGAAACCTTTCTCTGGTAGTAATTCATCGATATTATATCCCGAAACCCTTCTTGGTATTTTAGGAAATTTCTCCCTGATCTTGTCGGCGTATTTATCGCGCAGCGCTTTCAGCTTGCTGTAAATTTCGCCACGTCGGCCGCCTTCCTGGATGATCTTTTCCAGTTCCTCGTCGCTTGTGGGGCCAACGTCGAGAATCAAACCATCATAAGTTAGCACAGTAAGCCGTTCCGTATTGTCTGATGTACGGGAACCTAAACCGGCATTTTTAGCCATCACAGAATGGGTACCGCATGAGTTGTTGCCCAGCATGCCGCCAAGCGCACAATGGTTATGTGTTGCCGGGTCCGGTCCGAAGGTGATACCATGTTTTTCGGCCGCTTTCCGCAGTTCGTCGAGCACTATGCCTGGTTCTACTTTGGCCAGTTTGTTTTCAGTATCGATGTTAAGTATGCCGTTGTAGTATTTGGTCATGTCCATTACTACTGCTGTATTACAGCATTGGCCCGCCAGGCTGGTGCCGCCACCCCTTGAAAGCACCGGAGCCCCGTATTTATTGCAAATAGCAACAGTTTGAATAATGTCTTCGCGTGTTTTTGGCACTACTACGCCAATAGGAAGCTGGCGGTAGTTAGAGCCATCGGTTGAGTAAACAGCGCGGCTGCCGCTATCAAAACGCACTTCTCCGTTAACTGCTCCGCGCAATTCGGCCTCCAAAAGGTTAATATCAATTTCAATTGTAGAATGGGGTGTTTTTACTAACATGATTATTGATTTTATATGATCCTGTATTTTTCTGCATCCTGTTGTTTGAAGACAAGCCCGTGGCCCAGCCTGCTTTCATCGGGCTTTAAAAAGCCGCTTACAGGCGTTTGCACACCATCAAACAACATGTTTTCAATCCTCACGTGATCATGAAAATATTCACCTATAAAAAAATTACCGAGTGACATTGATGCATGAAGATGTATGGCCGGTGCACAATGAAAGGAGAAGGGGATCTTGTAAGCCTGGGCTAATATGCCGGCCTTTAAATAACCGGTGATGCCGCAACACCGTGTTGCATCCGCCTGCAACACGTCTACCGCCCCGGCTGACAGCATTGTACTGAAATAGCCCAATGTGTCGCCATACTCACCAGCGGCAATTTTCATGTTGGCGGGGGCATGTTCACGTATAAATTTTAGGCCTTTCAGGTTATCTGCCGATACCGGTTCTTCAAACCAGCTAATGCCATAGTCGTTAAATTCAATGGCTTTTTCAAGTGCTGTTTTTTCATCATAGGCACCATTGGCATCAATAAAAAGCTGGTTGTCATTACCTATTGCCGCACGCGATTCTTTTATTCTCTTAGGATCTGCCGCTGCATCACGGCCGATCTTGATCTTTACTTTTTTGATGCCGCTTTCCACCCAGGAGCTGAGCTGATGCTGCAATCTATCGGCCGGGTAGGAGGTGAATCCGCCGCTGCCGTAAATTTCTATCTGGTCTTTAGCTTTTCCTAACAATTGGCTCAGCGAAACGCCAAGGATTTTGGCTTTCAGGTCCCATAGCGCATTATCTACCGCCGCAATAGCCATACAGGCTAAGCCAGAGGTGCCATTATTACGAATTGCTGCATAAAGGCTTTGCCAAATGGCGGGTATATCCAATGCGTTGCGCCTTAACACCAGTTCTTTTAGATTACGCTCAATAAATGATACCACAGAAGCATCGGCATAAGTATATCCTATACCTTTTTGGTTGGCGGCTTCAATCTCAGTTAAAATAAGTGTAGTGCTGTTCCATTTGAGTGTGCCGTCTGATTCAGGGTAATCGGTAGGAATCTGGTAGGCAGAAACTTTTAAGGCTCGTATTTCCTCATTTTCAAAGTTCATCGGCACATAAATTAACGGTTTTGAACCCTGTTGAGTTCGGTTTTACAACAGGACACAGCGAGGTATTGTTTAATAAAATATGATATAGATCATATTTTTGTTTCAATACCCCGCTTATCGCAGGCGTCTGTTCGGCGCAAAAAAGATTAGTCCACTATTACCACAATTTTTCCGCAGGCCTGGTTATTTTCCATGTATTCATGTGCTTTAACAATGTCCTCAATCACAAATACCCGGTCAACGTTAAGTTCAATCTGGCCGGTTCTTACTATGTCGATGAAATTCTGCAACACTTCCCGGCTTATATTGGCTGGATTGCTGGTATAGGTAGTGAGCCTGGTCATGGGGGGAATGAATTCCATAGGCGAAAAATCCCTAATTTCCCATTCTTCGCCGAGCATACCGGTTAAACAGGCTACGCCTCCAGGTTTTAAACATTGCATGGAATCCTGCAGGGTTGTTGTCCCCACCAGTTCAAGTACTTTATCAATTCCCTGGGGGAACAGATCTTTTATTTTGGAAGCGATTTGCCCGTCGTCAATAATAACATGGTCAGCGCCGTTGTCGTTCAGGCGTTCTGCTTTATCCGGGTTCCGGGTGGTTGAAATAACTGTTAACCCATAAAAGTGAGCAAACTGGCAGGCCAACATACCAATTGATGATGTACCGCCACGAATAAGAAGTACCTCGCCTTTTTTGATCTCAAGCGAAAGCTGTAGCGAGCCGTAAACGGTCTGGAACATTTCGGGTATAGCGCCTAACTGATCCCAGCCTAGATCACTGTCGAAGGGGAAAATGATGTCTCTCGGTAGTACGACATACTCTTCATAACCGCCATCAAAATTTCGGCCCATACCACCCATTAGTGCAGCCACTTTCTGTCGTGGGGCAAGCTCACCGGTTGGGTCATGTTCAATTTCGCCAACGCATTCAATGCCCAGCACACGTGGAAATTTTACGTCGGGCGAAAGCCCTTTGCGGGTTACTACTTCGGCGCGGTTAAGGCCAAAAGCCCTAACCCTTACCAATACTTCGTTTTCTTCAGGTTCTGGTACCGGTCTTTCTTCTATCAGTATAACATCTGCATTACCCGGTTTTTCTGCTACGGCTGCTTTCATAATCAATGTGATTTGGTATTGATAAAACAGGATGAACACCTTGCGGTTTTAATAATACCACGATATGTTTTTGTGCAGTTACTTTAATCCGCCTTTGGGGCGTTTGATAGTTGAAAATTAATTATTGTTAAACATTGCCTGGATCATACTGTTGCGTAAATGGACAGTTTGTTTCCCACCACAAAAAATTGTGTTGTTATGGCTTTTGTTGGTTTACATACAAAGTCTCTGCAAGAGTATAAAAGAAAAACCTACCCATTGGCCAGTTCTCAGGATCTGGCCCCGCTAATGGAACGCGTAGGGGAGGCACATTGTGTACTATTAGGCGAAGCCTCGCACGGTACGCACGAATATTATACATGGCGAACAGCCATCACCAAAAAACTAATCACCGAACGCGGCTTTAACTTTATTGCAGTAGAGGGCGACTGGCCTGATTGCTATAAGCTTAACCGCTATATCAAAGGCTACGCCGACCAGGATAAAACTGCGTATGAGCTATTGCACACCTTTAACCGCTGGCCAACCTGGATGTGGGCCAACTGGGAAATTGCCTCGCTAATTGAATGGCTAAAAGAATATAACACCGGGCTGCCCGCCAACAAACGCGTCGGTTTTTATGGTCTGGATGTTTACAGTTTGTGGGAGTCGATGGAAGTGTTGGTGAATTATCTGAAGCAAAATGACCCGAAGGCGGCAGAACTGGCGCAGCGGGCAATTCAATGCTTTGAGCCTTACGGCGAAAATGTGCATGAATATGCCCGGGCCTCTGTATTTACGGAGAGTTCATGCCGGGACCAGGTGGTGAACCTGCTTGCTGAAATCAGAAAGAAATCACCAGTGTATGACCATGATCCGGAAGCTGCGTTGAACACTCAGCAAAACGCCCACATTGCTGTAAATGCGGAAGAGTATTACGCCAACATGGTGGGGTTTAATGATGACACCTGGAACCTGCGCGATACGCACATGATGGAAACCTTGACACGGGTATTTGATTTTTATGGCCAAGGCTCAAAGGGTATTGTATGGGAACATAATACCCACATTGGCGATGCACGCTTTACCGATATGAAGCGGCATGAAATGATCAATGTTGGTCAACTGGCGCGGGAGCAAATGGGAGAGGCCGATACGGTACTGGTAGGTTTTGGATCTTACCAGGGTAGCGTTATAGCAGGCAAACGTTGGGAAGCGCCAATGCAGGTAAACCCGGTCCCACCTGCACGGGAAGGGACGGTAGAAGCGTTATTACACGAGGAGTCCGCAGAGAATAAGTTGTTGATATTTGACAACCAGCCGCTCGAACAACGAACCGGCCCTACGCTTGGTCACCGGGCTATAGGGGTGGTGTATCATCCGGAGCATGAGCGGCACGGCAACTATGTGCCAACGGTGTTAAACTCCCGTTACGACGCCTTTATTTACATAGACGAAACGAAGGCGCTTCATCCGCTCCATTTGAAACCAGAGGGGCATAAAATACCGGACACCTATCCGTTTGCCTTTTAACCGTTGCCAATTAATAAGGGAAGATATGAGTAAAACAGCTACGCTTAGCTTAACAGACGCACTGCAGTCGCCACACCAAATGATGCTGTATGTTAAGGCTTTCATCAAGCATTACGTTTTCAGCACAGATCACAAAATGATTGCGCGGCAGTATCTCATTACCGGCATTATCATGGCCTTTATCGGCATGACGTTGTCCATACTCTTTCGTATTCAGCTGGCCTATCCTCAAAAAAGCTTTCCGTTTTTAGAATTGCTGCTTGGCCGGTTTGCGCCCGGTGGCGTTATCAATCCGGAGTTTTACCTCTCGCTGGTTACTATCCATGGTACCATTATGGTCTTCTTTGTGCTTACCGCCGGGTTGAGCGGAACATTCAGTAATTTGCTTATTCCCTTGCAGTTGGGCTCCAGGGATATGGCATCACCTTTTGTGAATATGCTTTCCTACTGGATGTTTTTTATTGCTTGTGTTATCATGCTCAGTTCGTTTCTGGTACAGAAGGGGCCGGCTGGTGCAGGGTGGACGGTTTATCCGCCGCTTTCTGCTTTGCCCAAGGCCATGTCTGGGTCAGGACAGGGGATGAATCTCTGGATAGCTTCGCTGGTCTTCTTTATCGCCTCACAGGTAATGGGAACTATTAATTACATCAGTACCGTATTAAATATGCGCACCAAGGGTATGGACCTCTGGAAGATGCCTTTAACCGTTTGGTCAGTATTTTTAACGGCTATACTATCGTTGCTCACCTTTCCGGTGCTAATGGCTTGTTTTGTGCTGCTCATTTTTGATCGCAGCATGGGTACCAGCTTTTACCTGTCTGATATTGTTGTACAGGGCCAGGTGATGAATTACGAAGGCGGAAGCCCAATCCTGTTTCAGCACTTGTTCTGGTTTCTTGGCCATCCCGAAGTTTACATCGTGATCATGCCTTCTTTCGGCCTGGTGTCTGAGATTATTGCGATTAATTCGCGCAAGCCCATTTTTGGATACCATGCTATGGTTTATGCTCTTGTGGCTATTGCATTTCTTTCATTTATTGTATGGGGGCATCATATGTTTGTGTCTGGTATGAACCCGTTTTTGGGTGGTGTTTTTATGCTTACCACATTGATTATTGCGGTGCCATCAGCAGTTAAAACGTTCAACTGGCTCGCTACGCTGTGGCGCGGAAATATCAAATTTACCCCGGCCATGTTGTTCAGCATTGGTTTTGTATCGGTGTTTATTACCGGGGGCCTAACCGGTATTTTTGTAGGTAATTCTGCGCTGGACATACATTTGAATGATACCTATTTTGTGGTGGCTCACTTTCATTTTGTAATGGGCGTAGCGGCAGTGTACGGTATGATTGCCGGTACCTACCATTGGTTCCCTAAGTTGTTTGGACGAATGATAGATGATAAACTTGGCTACCTCCATTTTTGGTTAACTTTTATTGCAGCCTATCTGGTGTTTTTTCCAATGCATTTTATGGGGCTTGATGGTGTGCCCCGCCGTTACTACGCTTTTACTGAAATTGCGCCGTTACGTAAATGGATGGAAGTTAATGTATTTATAACCTGGGCAGCACTCATTGGCGGCCTCAGTCAGCTTGTGTTTCTCTATAATTTCATTCATGCTATTTTTTGGGGCAAAAAGGCTCCTGCAAACCCCTGGCACGCTAATACATTGGAGTGGACCACACCTGTGGAGCATATACACGGTAACTGGTCCGGAGAACTACCGGTGGTATATCGCTGGCCGTATGACTACAGCAAGCCGGGGCACCCTGAAGATTTTATCCCGCAGACTATTCCTTATTCGGCGACCCCTCAGTCCAATCTTCCTTATGATTTTGAGTCTGTGGATGAAGAAAGCAAGCTGCCCAATCTGGCTAAGCAAAAGCATTAATAGTAGCGCGATTTCTTCCGTATAAAAAAGTTATAGTAAACGGAAAGTGAGGCGGCAAGGGCAAAGCAGATCGCGGTCACCTTATCAATTAAGGATGAACTGATGTCACGGCCGCTAATTTTATCTGCATAGTATTTAATAAACGAATCGGGCAGATTATGCTCGCCGAGCTGGGTTTTAACTCGCCATTGCCAATCTGTGACCGGGCAATAGCCTACGCCGTACCATATTCCCAAAATAAGCCAGCATGATGCCGTGATGATCACCACAATTAAATGTAGTTGACGGGTTTTGGGCCATATCCAGCCTGATAAATTAAAGCCGATAATAACTAAATGAATAATAGTAAGCGTAATATCCAGAATTTTCAGACCCATAATAAACAGTTAAACCAGTATGGTGAGTGTATGATCGGATCAATTATAACCTAATATGCCCTTCTTTTAAATAAACCTCGCTGTGCCCGTCGGCAAAGTTGCGGCTGCTTATTAGCCACAAAGTATGTGGATCTTTTAAAAATAGAGAACAAAAATAAGCGCCTTCATTAACCGGTAGGTTAGGGTAGGCGTAGGTGAGATTACTGAAGTTTTTCGCGACCGTATTACCGGTAAAGGTTACAATGGTGTTCTTTTTCCAATTTTTATACCGGTCTATCTTTCGACCGCCTTCGGTTTGTACGGCCAGTACGGTTTGTCCGCCAGGTAATTGCGCCATAGCAGGCGCGCCACCCCAAACCGGCGCAGGATAGGCCTGCCATCGCCTTTTATTCTTTTCAGATGCATCACTATTGTACTGCCATTTTGCGGCAAGTGACGACCAGACTATATAAGGTGAGCGGGTATCGTTAACGGTTTCAATGGCAAATACAATTCCCTTATTATCATTCAGGAGGAGTGCGTGAGGCATGCCATCTCTTATTCGCGGTTTAAAATCCACTTCTTTGGGTTGAGCCCATGTAGCTCCTTTATCTAAAGACGAACATAGCATAATTCGCTGTTCTGGTCTGCCTGCTGATCTTTTGGAATTGGTATTTTCACACGTAAAGAATACCTCCAGCTCATCATCCGGCAATTGTACCAGGTTGGGTTCCCAGAAATGGCCGGAAGCAATGTCGGCTGGGTTGCTCCAGGTAGCACCCTTGTCTTTACTAAGCATATACTGGATATGATTAACAGCAGTATCGCCACGGTACCCTCTAGCACAGTAGACCAGTATGAGTTGACCATTATTGAGCAGCCTCAGATCAGGCTGGCAGAATCCGATAAAGTTCTGCGTTTGGGACTGTAGTAAGTATCTTGCTTTTTGCCAGGTACGGCTGTTATCAGTGCTCAGCCTGCTTACGATATTATTCCATTCCTCGTTCTTTTTGCCGCAATGGTAGGTTAGCATCAGTGAATCATGGCCGATCTTCCTGATTCTTCCGTACTCTGCAAAATAAACATCATGAGACAGCTTTCTTTCTGTGCTTTCCCATTTGATTTGGACAGCGCTATGAGAGGTGTCAGGATAAGGGTAATCATCGGCAGCTGTGACAGGCGACTTTTCCCTGCATCCGGGGATAGAGATCAGAATTGTAATAATGCAGTTACAAAGAAACAATAAATTGTAGTTTTTCATAATAAGCAAATGGAAGTAGCATGTAGTTAAACCCCAAAATGCGTAAACATGTTCTCTACCGTGGTTTTTAAATAAGGTTAATTAATTATAGGGAAAATGAATCAGTACCTTAAATGCCGAACTTGTCATAGCCATGAACTATACCGTGTTAAAAGAAGCATCCTCTTTAAACTGCTGGTTTTGGGATTACCTGTCAAGAAGTTTGTCTGTGCTAAGTGTAAGCGAATCACATACCTCTACACTCATCTGGCTTAAAGTAGGAGTGTAGAGGACTATACGCAATAGCCGCCGTTATTGGTCCGGAAAACAATAGGTGTAACAATGCTGTTATTGTTGCTAAACTTAAATTATGAAAAAGACCATTTTCTTATCGATCCTTAGCCTTGGAATGTTTCTTGTTACTCAGGTTCATGCGCAAACAGATTCCCTGCGTTTGAAAGTAAAGAGACACAAGTTGAAAGAAAACGTGAAAGCAGTTCCTCATGCTACAACCAGTCGTTCGGTAACCACCACGTCGCAGCCGGCAAGGCCAGTACAGCCGTCAACTACAACGGTAAATGTAAATACAAATGCCAATCCGCCAGCCCATGCAGATGTACAAACCGGAGCCAGAACAAACGCGACGGTACATCAGAGTAGTGCGGCCTATCATAAAACTACGGTAAAGCATACGCGCCATGTTACCCGTACAGTGCACAGACCGGTACATAAGCATGTACAAACAACCACCACAACCACTACATATTAATAACAATGTTAAAACATTAAAACCTCTGGTATGGGAGGTTTTAATGTTTTACTGTCTTTTTAGTAGTTTTTCAAAAAAAATCCATTGTTGTTGAGGATCTTGGTTGTATATTTAAGCATTATTTGAAAATATATTAAACAATTGCTGTTCGATCTGTATTATAGTTATAGATCATATTTTCAGGTTTTAGAGGGGCAAATACTTTTCCTGGTTGAGTAGGAGCGTGAAGAAGTGCAGGGAAAGGTTTGACAGATAAACAGAGATAGTGAAGTAACGTTTAATTTTTGCAGCATGAAAAAATCTACCTTTCTAACATTGCTACTTTTTGCTTCTACCGTGTTGTATGCACAACAAACTTCTTCTGGAATGGGGCAAATCACCAAGTTAACTTTTCACGACGGAATTTATTTATTGGTTGGCGGAGTGCTGGTCATCTTCTCGGTTCTGTCCTTTTTTCTTTTACGCGCAGACAGTAAACAAAAGAAGGCTCAAGAGGCTGTCGAGTTAAAACTGCCGTCGAAAGCCGAGATAGCCTCACCGCTTCCTGTTATAGAACATTTCAGTTTTGAGGAAGAGGAACTTTTCGAGAGCGATCTTAGTTCGGTTGCGTAGCTAACAAAAGTCACCTTGCTTTTTCGGTAAATGCTACTATAGTGTTGATTCCTGGTGGAATAGGACGCTTGCGCCTTTTTTGTGCCGTGCAATATCCACCTGCCATGAGGAGTCTACTATGATATACCTTCAGCCTTTCTTTTAAATATTCGTAACCAGCTCAAACCACTTGCCGCTGGTTATAATTTATGCCTATCGTGTACTCACAAGTGATCTCTCTGCGGATAGCTGGGTTTTTCTTAAAGTTGATCGTTGCCGTAGCGGCCTGATATTCTCCTTTTTGAGGAAAGTTAAGGAGAGATTTACAAAGATGGCTTTACCTCGTCGCCGTTTTGAAAACTGTTGTACTGCTAATTTTTATATGTGATAAAATACTTTGTTACACTCATAACACTTGTATTTTTTTAGTATAGAAAGGGTGAGCATCTTAAATAGCTTAGGTCTTCTTATTCTATGCACTCTGGAAGAATGACAATAGGGGCAACTGGAAATCATATCCAAAATTACAGATATAATGATAATTTAAAAGAAGTTTGGTTTTTTTATTATTAATTTAAAATAATGGTCGATCTGGTGAAGATTTCTGAATTTTTATTGGACGAAGCGAACACGGACTCACAAATTAATAACCACCGCTATTGGTAAAGTGCTTGCTGAAAAATATTCCCTAAGACGGGGTTTTGATTTTGTTTATGCTAAAAAAGCTTATAACAAGGATAATAAGCTTGAAAGTTTAGTCTGTTTTATTTTTTCTCTTTGATGGTACCAGTACACAAAGGAAAACTATCCGTAAAAATGATTTGGCTTGGGGTTTTGCTGATGATAATTGCCGAATGGAGTGGTATTCTGATTTATTGTTGCTGCCAGCCGGCGCAGTTTAATCTGGTGATAATTTAATAACTTGCTTTGCAATTATAACCAATTAGTAACTCGCCTTTTAAAACCATGCCAAAGAACAAGTATCTATTTGCGTTTATACTGGTAACCACATTGTTTTTTTTGTGGGCGTTTCTGCACAATATTAACCCTATTCTCATTCCGCATTTGAGAAAAGCATGCCAGTTGACTGATATGCAATCGGCATTTATAGATTTTTCGGTATACTTTGCCTATTTCCTTATTGCGGTGCCGGCCGGCCTGGCGATGCATCGTTATGGCTATAAACGGGGTATTATTGTTGGGCTAAGCTTATATGCGGCGGGTGCACTGCTGGTGATCCCTGCGGCTATGGAACGCAACTACCTCTTCTTTCTCTTTGCTTTTTTTGTAATTGCCAGCGGAGCAACTTTCCTGGAAACGGTGGCTAACCCTTATGTTGCCGTACTGGGCGACAAGAATACCTCCGAGCAACGGCTCAATCTTGCACAGTCATTTAATGGCATTGGCGCCTTTATTGCACCTATTCTGGGAGGCAAGTTCATCCTTACAGGCATTGAGCACAGTAAGCAGGAACTGGATCGTTTAAAGGTTTCAGGCCATCTCGGTGCTTACCTTCAGTCGGAAGCAGATACAGTAAAAATGCCCTATCTCATCATTGCCTTAGCGGTGATACTGTTGATCATCCTCTTTCTGTTCACGCCGTTGCCTGATGTAAAAGAAGACGATAGCGAAGTTGCAGCCGACGCTCCAGGTACAGAATTTTCTATAAAAGTATTAAAGCATAAACACCTCCTTTGGGCCGTAATAGCTCAGTTCTTCTATGTGGGCGCGCAGGTAGGGGTAGAAAGCTTCTTTATTCGTTATGCCCGGTATGTTGCCGGTGTGAATGAAAAAAACGCTGCTTATTTACTGGGTTCCGTGGCCATGGTGGGTTTTATGGTGGGGCGTTTCACTGGAACCCTGTTAATGAAATATATTAAGCCTGCACGCTTGCTTACAGCCTATGCCCTCATTAATGTGCTTCTACTGATAGTGGCCCTCACAACTAAAGGGCAGGTAGCATTGTACGCGGTTGTAGCGGTGCCGTTTTTTATGTCGGTAATGTATCCTACAATTTTTGCGCTGGGTATTAAAGGATTAGGCGAAGAAACCAAAATAGCATCATCTTTTTTGGTAATGGCCATTATTGGGGGAGCTTTAGCGCCGTTGGTAATGGGCTTTATTTCCGACAAAACGGGAAGCATTCAAACTGCCTATTGGGTACCGCTGGTATGTTTTGCGGTGGTAGCCTATTTCGGTTTCAGTGGATATAAACCATCACTACCTAAACAAAGCGATGAAAAGATATTGTCTGATACTGGATCTGATTGAGGAAGAGACGCGGATAAAAGAAATAAACGAGAAAATTAATACATAAAATAGTAATAGCACAACAAGAACAATATGAAACTGATCAGGTATGGTAAAGCCGGGAAGGAAAAGCCGGGCGTAGAGATAGCAGGAACAAGATACGATGTGTCGGGCTTTGTAAAGGATTATAACGAAGAATTTTTTGAGAACGATGGACTGGTTCGCCTAAAAGAGTATATAAAGGTGCATAAGGGGAATCTGCCGGTAATTAAAGAAAGCGAGCGTTTGGGAAGTCCTATTGCCCGTCCGTCAAAGATCCTTTGCATCGGGTTAAATTATGCCGATCATGCTAAGGAAACTAATGCACAGATTCCGACTGAGCCAATCATCTTCATGAAGAGCACCACTTCACTTAATGGTCCTGATGATAATGTTATGATCCCTAAAAACTCTCAGAAAACTGACTGGGAAGTGGAGCTGGGCGTAGTGATCTGCAAAAAAGCCTCTTATGTAGACGCATCACAGGCGGATGACTATATTGGCGGTTACCTGCTGCACAATGACGTATCTGAAAGAGAGTTCCAACTGGAACGCAACGGTACCTGGGATAAAGGCAAGGGCTGTGATACGTTTGCACCAATGGGTCCATACCTGGTAACTCCTGACGAAGTTGGAGACATAAACAACCTGCGCTTATGGTTGAAGGTGAATGGCGAAACCATGCAGGACGGTACAACTGCCAATCTGATCTTTAATATTCCGTTTTTGATCTCTTACCTGAGCCAGTTTATGACGCTGTTACCAGGCGACGTAATCTCTACAGGAACACCTGCAGGCGTAGGCTTAGGATTTAATCCGCCGGTATACCTGAAAGCCGGCGACGTAGTAGAATTGGGCATTGATGGATTGGGTACACAAAAGCAAAATGTAGTAGCCTATGGTAACCATTGATGCACACCAGCATTTCTGGAACTATGACCCGGTAAGGGACAGCTGGATTACACCCGAAATGGGTGTGATCCGGCGTGACTTTTTGCCCGTCGACTTAGCACCCGTACTTAAAGAAAATAATGTTGATGGCTGCGTAGCGGTACAAGCTTGCCAAACCGAAGCCGAAAACGATTTCTTGCTGAGTCTGGCTGCTGACGCCAGCTTTATTAAAGGCGTGGTTGGCTGGGTTGACCTCAGAGCAGATAACATTGACGACCGGTTGCAGCACTACAAACAGTATGATCGCCTCAAGGGCTTCAGGCATGTATTGCAAGGCGAGGCGGATCGTGCCCTAATGCTGAAACCGGAGTTCAAAAATGGCATTAGTAAACTGGCTAAGTACGGTTACACGTATGATATACTCATCTTTACCGATCAGATAAACTATGCAACGGAGCTTGTTGCCGCTTTCCCTGATCAGAAGTTTGTGCTCGATCATATTGCCAAGCCCTTAATTAAGGATGGCGATATTAATGACTGGGCAAAAGATATTAACGCGCTTGCCCGGCATGAAAATGTGTGGTGCAAACTATCAGGCATGGTAACCGAGGCTGACTGGAAAAATTGGGAAACCGGCCACTTTACACCTTACCTTGACGTGGTTACCGCGGCCTTTGGTACAACCCGCTTAATGTACGGATCTGACTGGCCCGTATGCCAGGTGGCAGCCACTTATAACCAGGTAAAAGGTATTGTTGATGAATATGCTCAGCAGTTTTCTAAAGATGAGCAGAAGTTGATATTTGGCGGAAATGCCGTAAGTTTTTATAACCTATAAGAGATGGATCTTCAATTAAAAGATAAAGTAGTTATTGTAACAGGCGGCGCAAAAGGCATAGGCGAAGGTATTTGCCGTGTACTGGCAGCCGAAGGAGCTATACCCGTTATTGTGGGCCGCAATGAGCAGGATAACCTGAAAACGGTTGAGAGCATAACAGCTGCAGGCGGCAAAGCTTTCCAGGTTGAAGCGGAACTTTCTGATCCGCAAGCTAGCGAGATGGCCGTAAAAGCAGTGCTCGAGCAGTACGGACGTATTGATGGCGTGGTTAACAATGCCGGCGCTAATGATGGCGTTGGACTGGAAAATGGCGATTACGAAAGCTTTATGGCTTCGCTCCACAAAAATATGGTGCATTATTACCTTATAGTTCACCATGCTTTACCGGCTTTAAAAGCGTCTAAAGGAGCAATTGTTAATATTACCTCCAAGACTGCCGAAACCGGTCAGGGTAATACCTCTGCTTATGCAGCCGCTAATGGGGGACGGAATGCCTTAACCCGCGAATGGGCGGTAGAACTGTTGAAGTATGGCATCCGGGTTAACGCAGTGGTTGTAGCGGAGTGCTGGACCCCGCTTTATGAAAAGTGGATCAAAACCCTGCCTAATCCCGAAGAAAAGCTTAGAGAAATTACCTCAAAGATTCCGTTTGAGCAGCGCATGACCACTTCGGAAGAAATTGGCAATATGGTGGTGTTTCTGTTATCCGGAAGATCGAGCCATACTACCGGCCAAATCATTCACGTAGACGGTGGCTACGTGCACCTGGACCGTGCCCTGGCTAACAGCTAAGACAAAATTAATCAGCTCAATTTTAAAGAGGTTGTATTAAAAGCAGCGAAATAAGCCTTTCCCTAAAGTATACAAGTATACTGCAAGGAAAGGCTTGCCCAAGCTTTAAAACAACCTCTTTATGTTAAACCGCTATTGCCTCCAATGCCCGGCGTTTGGGGTGAAGTTTCGGGCATGTTAGGTACTTCGCGTGGTATTTCTGGCGGCGACTGGCCCGGTATTTCCTGCGGAACGGTAGGCTCTCCCGGATCTTGTTGTGGCGTAAAACCTGGTTTTTCCGGCTCTCCCGGAACCTCCTCGGGTTCATTAGGAATAGTTTCTTTTTTCATAAGCTATTTTCTCTGTTAACAAACCGCCTAAAAAATGGTGTTCGTTAATTGAGAAACATCCTTTATATATATCCCGGTTTTAAAGATCTTGCCGAATGTTGCTTTGATTAATCTGCAGGAAAAAAAACGCTTCATATTTTCTCCATTATGCCCGTATTGGGGCTATTTTAACAAAAATTTTACAATATGTACTAACCTCTTCATACACAGTTAAAAAGTAATAAATTCAATAAAATTTTAACAAATTTTAACAGGGATTTCTTAATTTGGTTACACCTAAACAGGGGATCAACCGTTATATAAACCAGATAACATCTACCTGAGAAATATATCATTAATTAAACAGCTTAGACCATGAACGAAGCAGTTAATCTGGCTGAACTCGCGCTTCAAACGCTGAGCAGCAATGTAGTTCATCTGCTTAAAACAGAAATTGGCGATCGCGGTATCGTAGGCGCCGTTGGTAACCATATTTTACTCTCCATTAGCAAGGCCGACTTTGAAACTCGCCTTGGCAATTTGCTTCAACAGATTTACCGTGTGGTGGACGTTAATTTTCCGGTCCGGCACCAGCACTTGTCGCTTATCATCCGCGATACGCAAGGTAAATATGAAAGTATCTTTAAGATCTGGAAAACTAAATAGCTAACATATCGGCTTAATGCTATAGCCACTTAGTTTGATTGATAGTAGCGAGCAAATGCTCACTGCCTGATATACCTTTGGGCAGTTTAGTTACCTCTAACCGACCGTGGTATTGCAGTTTTTAAACATCGAAAAACATAAGCGGATATTTTCTCTTTATTTATTAAAGCTAAGTTTATGACAACCATAGAGGAAATTGGAAGAAGACTTAAGTTGTTATGTGAACAACTAAGGTTTGTTGAGGCTTACGAAACCCTCTACAGTACAGATGCGGTAAGCATTGATCCGATGAACCAGGAGCATGGCGAGCTTAAGGGGCTGGATGCCTTGATCGAGTCAGAGAAAAAGTTTCTTGCGCACACTAATGTCCATCGCTTTGTAGCATCAGAGCCCTTGATTGCCGGCTCCTATATTTCATTTCGGTTTTTTATGGATATTACCATGGATGGAAGGAACATCCATCTTTCAGAAATAGCGGTTTATAATACCAAAGACGGTAAGATTATCAGTCAACAATTCTTCCCCGGTGGGCTAACACTGGTTGAAGAAAGCGAACTGGAGGGTGCACCTTTTGAGCCTACTTATTAAATTTGTTTAATTTGCAGGCGATCCTCTAACCGTATTTGTAAATGATGAAAAACTTTATTGTGATTTTTCGTGAACCAGATGGAAGAACAAAACCTCATAGCGATGAGGATGTAGCAAGGCATAAAAAGAACTGGGAGCAATGGTTTGCCGAATGGGGACCCAAAGGAAATTTAGCTGGCGGAAGTGGCTTAACCCTAAACGGCAATATTATTGGACTGGATGGGCAAATAAAAAAAGGTATATATTACAACGGAACCGAAATTGTAGGCGGGTTTTTATTACTCAAGGCCAACAACCTGGACGAGGCTACAGCTATTGCAGCAAGTTGCCCTATCTATGAGTTTGAAGGCTATGCCGAAGTAAGGGAAATGCAGCAGTAACTTTTTAGAAAAGAGATTTAAAAAGCAGGCTATCTTTATTTACACTTCATTTAGCAATCCTGCTTCTCAATACCATACCCTTAACTATTTAAAGCTTCAGCAAACAAGCGGTACGATTTTAATCTGGCTTGCTGGCTATGGATGTGGGAGGTAGCCATTACCTCGTTAATGCCGGTATCCTCCACAAACGCCTTAATAGTTGCCCGTATTTTTTCGGGACTGCCTACAAACGAGTACCGGAGCATTTGCATGGCGGCTTCTTCCTCATAAATGTTCCAGATAGTGTCCATGTTTTCAACGGGAGGTGGCAGTGGTTGTCTTTTACCGGTCACGATACCCTTAAACAGTTGCTTGAGTGAGGTTGCCAGATACTCAGCTTCCTCATTGGTGTCCGCTGCTACTACGTTTACACAGGCCAACACGTAAGGCTCTTTGAGGTGTGCGGAGGGTTTAAAGTTTTGTCGATACAGTTTGATGGCTTCCCGGAAATATGTTGGCGCAAAATGGCTCGCAAAGGCATAGGGAAGCCCTTTGGCTGCTGCCAACCGGGCGCTGTCTGTGCTTGATCCAAGTATCCATATCGGAATATCAAGTCCCTCCCCGGGAACGGCTCGCACACTCGATTCCGGGTCATCGCCGGCAAAATAGTGCTGCAGCGTTTCTACGTCTTTAGGGAAATAAAAGGCCGCATTCATATTCTCGCCTCGTATAGCCATCGCCGTTACCTGATCGGTACCGGGAGCCCTGCCCAATCCAAGATCAATGCGGCCGGGATAAAGGGTTTCCAGCGTTCCAAATTGCTCAGCTACAATAAGCGGTGAGTGATTTGGCAGCATAATACCACCTGAGCCAACCCTGATTGTGGAAGTGTTACCCGCAACATACCCAATTAGCAAGACAGTTGCTGAGCTGGCCACACTAACCATGTTGTGATGTTCTGCAAACCAGTAACGGGTATAACCCAATGCTTCCGCCTGGCGCGCATTCTCTAAACTGTTGTGGAAACTATCTGCAATGGTGCGCCCCTCAACCACGGTAGCGAGGTCAAGGACGGAATAAGGAACTAAACTCATAACCCAAAATTAGTGTCATTATAGTGGGCATGCCTATTCCTTGTGCTTATTTGACCCAACGTTAACAAAAAGCAGCCGTTCAAACACAGCCGTTACAATTGCCATTCTTTACCCGGCATGAGCGGCAATTTTTTATCTTCGCGACATGCATGAACGATTGGAAGCCCACTTCGAAAACCGGATATATTATTTTTATTTAACCGAGCGAAAGCCTAACGAGATTCATATCAAGATGTATAACACACCTTATATTTTTATTACCGGGGAAGAAGGCTGGATTAACAGTCCGGTTAACAAGATGGTAATGGCGCAGGGGCTGGTGAATGCCGTAATTGAGGCGCTGGGGCAATAATCTAGCCGGAGTTTATTTTTTCACAGACGCTCTCAGTCTTAATTCTGCAGGCACAACAATTTGTTTCAATGTGGTAAACTCTACTTTATTCTCCAGTTTTTCCAGTAAGGTATTAAACAGGTTTTCGGCGAGAATCGTGAGTGGTTGGCCTATGGCGCTGATTGAGGGCGTATAGATCCTGAAAAAATCGTGATCGTCAAAAGCGATAAACGAGATCTTGTCGGGAAAGTCGAGGCCCAGTTCCTGAAATACCGGTATGCTGGTAATGGCCAGGTAGTTGGTTGCACAGATAACACCGTCAATGTTTGGTCTCGTGCTTAGAAACTCTTTTATGTCGTCTGCCACGCCTTCGGCCTTGTTAAATGGTATTTTCAATACAGTTGGTTTCAGGCCATACCCGGCAATTGCCTGATGGTACCCATCGAGGCGGTCCTGCATCTGTATTTGTTCAGAATCAAGGGTTACAAAAGCAATATGACGGCAACCAGACTTGGCCAAGGCTTCTACTGCATCATAAGTGCCCTGGAAATTGTTGAGCACTACGTAATCCGTAGGTAGTTCAGGAAAATAGCGGTCAAATAATACAACCGGTATCTGGTCATCAAGCAAATCCCTGATTTCCATTTCAATGCCGGATGGGGGAGTGATGATATAGCCATCCACGTAACGGTCACGCATCATCGTGATCAGTTCCCTGGCTTTTATCGGATCGTCCTCCGTACTGCAGAAAATAATTTTATAGCCATGTTTATATGCCTGTTGCTCCAGCAGAAAGGCGATGTGTGAGAAAAAGAAATCGGAAATTTTTTCTACCATCAGGCAAATCATTTTGGTTTTGCCTGTGCTTAAGCTGCGCGCCAACTGGCTGGGCTTATAACCTTTTTCTTTCACATATTGCAGAACCTTTTTAGTCAAATCATCGCTGATCCTTTTTTCTTTGGCCTTGCCGTTTAAAATGAATGATACCGTCGACTTGGCCACATTTAACTGGCTGGCGATGTCTTTAATGGAAAGCTTCTTCTTCATCATGTTTTTTGAAAAGCACTGGGCGATATGGCGCTAAAATTACGGCGATATAATTCAGAAATAATTTTTAGATCACAACTAATCAATTTTTCTGCTCTGATGATCTGTTTGTGTTGCTGAACAGCTGAGCCTCTCGATATTCTACACTTTTAAATCGATTTTAGGTATTTGCAAAACCGGTTTTATTGAGTATTATTGTCATGCCGGTTATATCCCTTCTTATCCTATTAGTATTTAATAAAAGTAAGGTGGTAAAAATTTGCCGTTTTTGCAAAACCGGTTTTGTTATTAACCAATAATAAGCTAAAAACAATTGAAATTGCAGCAGATAGCTGCTTAACCAGTTATAATTAAACCAATATGAACGCTAAAGTACCATTTACAGAGAAGAGGCTTTTGATAACTTACATTTTTGTAACCTCCCTATTTTTAATGTGGGGACTGTTGCATTCCATGAGCGATGTTTTGAACAAACACTTTCAAAACGTTTTAAACGTATCAAAGGCACAGTCCGGATTAATTCAGCTATCTGTATTCGGTGCTTATTTTGTGATGAGCATACCGGCCGGCATGTTTTTAAAGAAATATGGTTATAAAAGCGGTGTCATTTTGGGGCTGTCCCTTTTTGCGCTTGGAACGTTCTTGTTTGTACCCGCCGCCAATGCTGCCTCCTTCGGCTTTTTTAGAATTGCGTTATTCATTTTAGGCTGTGGCATGGCCACGCTGGAAACCGTTGCACATCCCTTTGCCGCAGCTCTTGGTGATCAAAGAACCAGCGACCGCCGCATTAATTTCTCGCAATCTTTTAACGCTATTGGGGCAATTGTGGGTCCGGCCATTGGTTCATATTTCCTGCTGCGGGCTTCTGGGTCCGATTCGGCCAATTTAGCGTCTGTTAAGACATTATATACTTGTATAGGCTGCGTAATTGTATTAATTGCCATTGCCTTTTTATTCCTTAAAATCCCAAACCTTACTGATCCTCATGCTATCTCTCACGGAGACGAAGAGGATGCTATTAATACAGATACCGAGCCGCAAAAGAAATTGTACCAGCACAGGCATTTTAAATGGGCAGTAATGGCCCAATTTTTTAACGTGGCGGCACAAGGCGGTACCTGGGCCTATTTTATCAATTATGGCCATGATGTAATGAAGTTTGACAATGCAACTGCAGGCAGTTTAATGAGCCTTTTTATGGCTATGATGGCCCTTGGTCGTATAGTAGGTACCTACCTGATGAAGTTTATTGCGCCAAACAAGCTCCTCGCTACCTTTGCGGCGTGCAGCGTAATCATGTGTTTAATTGTGGCCCAGGGAGCAGGTTGGGTATCATATGGTGCACTGATGATGATCAATTTCTTCTTCAGTATCATGTTCCCAACTATTTTTAGTCTGGGTTTAAAGAACTTAGGAAAACATACCCAACAGGCATCTTCTTTCATCTCGATGGGCGTAGTAGGAGGGGCGGTGTTCCCGTTAATTATGGGCCAGGTTGCCAATCACGATGTTGCTAAAGCTTACTATCTGCCTGTTGTTTGTTATGTGGTTATCTTTTTATTCGGTTATAAATTTTACCAGGTTAAGCATACTAAGGCAATGGTTGCAGAAGCACCGGAGCCTGTCAATGTTTAATGAAATCTGTTTTGTATAAAATGAGAAAGGTCCGTGACAAAATCAGGGACCTTTCTCATTTTTACCTCCGGCAGTTGTGCTGCCAATGAATACAGGTAAACATAAAAATATTAACTTTAATTGGCTGGTCGCAGCCAGTAATTGTTTATTTGCGAAAAGGAGATCCTAAATGCTTGAATTTATCAGACAACCATGGCCGTGGTATGTATCAGGTACGGCTATTGCTGCCATCATGGTGACACTTTTATATTTCGGAAAGTCTTTTGGGGTTTCATCCAATTTGCGTACGATATGCACACTGGCCGGAGCTGGTAAGCGCGTTCGCTTTTTTGACTTTGATTGGAAAACGCAGAAATGGAACCTGCTTTTTTTGCTGGGTGCTGTGTTGGGCGGACTGATAGCCGGTACATTGCTAAAAAGCGATCGCCCCCTGCAACTCTCCACGGCCACTGTGCACGATCTGAAAAACTTAGGCATCACGTTCGACGGCCAGCTCGAACCGGGTCAGCTTTTCGGTCTTCATGCGTTATCAGTCAAAAATATCGTGCTGATGCTGGTTGGTGGGCTGTTGGTGGGCTTTGGATCGCGTTATGCTGGCGGTTGCACTTCGGGCCACGCCATTAGCGGACTTTCCAACTTACAATTGCCATCATTAATAGCAGTGATTGGCTTCTTCATAGGAGGTTTGGTTATGACTCATTTTTTATTTCCGCTGATATTTTAAACAATGAAAGGACTTAAATTTTTAATTGCCGGAGTCATCTTTGGCATTATCATGGTCAAATCAGAGGCGGTTAGCTGGTATCGTATTCAGGAGATGTTCCGCTTTCAGGCGTTTCAAATGTATGGTATCATCGGTACAGCAGTGGTTTTGGGCATTATTTCCGTTTACCTGATTAAACGTTTTAGGGTAAAAGATGTACGAGGGAACGAAATTGTGATCCCCGACAAGGATCCGCAATGGATCAAATATATTCTTGGCGGGCTGATCTTTGGGCTGGGCTGGGCACTCACCGGAGCATGCCCCGGACCAATGTTTGTAAATATTGGTTATGGGTATGTAACGATGACCATCATTGTAATTGGAGCGCTGGTTGGTACTTATCTGTATGGACTACTGAGAAGTAAGCTTCCGCATTGATTATTAAAATAGAAGCTTGCTAATCTTTGATAAAAAGTGCTTTTGATCAATCCGGACTAACTAATAAATTATAATTACCGCTGAAGTAATTTTTAATACCTTCCTTATCCGAGTTTAATTGAGGCATCAAAACACCATCACTATGAAAATGCGTGCGTTTACCTTTTATGCAAAAGCCCTGCTTTTGATTTCTTTCTTTTCCACCGCAGCTAAGCAGCTTTCTGCGCAAAAAATAAATGTCGTAGTAGCCGGACTAAATCACGACCATGTGCATGGAATACTGCAGCAGTATAACAAAGGCAATGTAAACATTATCGGCATAGCCGAGCCCAGCCTGGGGTTACGTGAGAAATACGGCAAACTTTATCATTTGCCTCAAAGCATCTTTTCAAGCGATCTTAAATCATTATTACAAAAGAAGAAACCCGACGCCGTATTAGGCTATAACGAGGTAGGCAAACACCTACAACTGGTTGAAATATGTGCGCCGATGGGTATACCAGTAATGGTTGAAAAGCCGCTTGCGGCAACGCTTGATCAGGCAAAGCAAATTGAGAAACTGGCCAATCAATATCATACCAAAGTATTAGTCAACTACGAAACTACCTGGTACCCATCATACCACGACGTCTATAAGACTGTAAACAGCGACAGCCTGGGTACTATTAAGAAAATGGTATTTCATGACGGGCATCAGGGGCCTAAAGAAATTGGTTGCAGCGAAGCCTTTTTAAGCTGGTTAACAGATCCTGTGCTTAACGGTGCGGGAGCTTTAAACGATTTTGGCTGTTATGGCGCCGACCTTGTTACCTGGTTTATGAAAGGCCAGAAGCCAATTGCAGTAACCGCAGTTACACGCCAGTATAAGCCCAATGTTTATCCAAAAGTAGATGATGATGCTACCATACTATTGGAATATCCGAACGCGACAGCCATTATAGAAGGCTCCTGGAACTGGCCCTTTTCTATAAAAGACATGGAGGTGTTTGGTGAAAGGGGGTATCTGCATGCATTTGATAATACCCATATCTATCAGCGGATGCGCGAAAATACAACATCATCTAAAATAGCTCCACTTCTCGCCGCGCCTATAAATGACCCAATAGTTTACCTCACCGCTGTATTAAGGAATGAAATACCGGGAACGGGTGACCTTTCATCCTTAAAATATAATATGATTGTTATGGAGATACTTGATGCCGCAAAGAGATCTGCAAAAACCGGCAAAAGAATAACTTTATAATGAACGTCTTAAAAATCATAAAACATGAAACAGCGAATCAATTTGGTTACACTCGGTGTAAATGATTTAAATAAGTCAATGGAGTTTTATCAAAAAATGGGCTGGCAGACCAATGGAATAGTAGGCACCGAATATGAAAATGGCGCAGTGGTAATGTTTGAACTTGGCAGCAGTATGATGCTTTGTCTCTATGAAAGAAAAAATTTGGCATGGGATAGTAACGTAGCATTACAACCTGCCAGTGCGACAGAGTTTTCACTCGGCTATTTTGTAAACAGCCAGGAAGAGGTTGATACCGTTATGGACCGGGCCAAAAAAGCGGGTGCGAATATATCTAAACCAGCCAGCGAAGCCTTTTGGGGCGGCTATAATGGCTATTTTCAGGATTTAGACGGGCATCTTTGGGAAGTAGGCTACAATCCTTCATGGAAGGTTGAAGAGTGATTTTTGATTGTTAACCCATTGGGCCACTATGCCCTTCTCTCACCACAAACCGCTTTAGAATCAGCTTATGGCTTGGGTTTGTGTAATTGATTGAAAAATATGGTTAAACCATAAGGTGCCGATTTCCATTGTTTATCTAACTCTGCAGGTGCGGCTCCGGGGCTTTGTGCAAAGTTTCCGGCAATAATGTCCATATCACCATCTCCATCTATATCGGCCTCTTCGAGGGTTAGCGTTTTTAAGGGTATGCCGGTTTTTTGCGTGTAAGCCTTAAAAGTATATTTATCCTGATCGACGTTTTCGAGATAAATGAACGATTCATAAGTGAGTTGCTGAAAGTCGGGGAAAAAGGAGGTAGCTACAAAATCTATATCGCCGTCATGATCAAAGTCATCAGCAATCACTTTGGTAACGCCGTAGATAGGATAGAAGAACTTTTCCTGAAAACTCTCCTTGCCGGTATTGATACTTAACCTAATGCCGTGATATGGCTTCAGAATGTCTGAATAATCCGCATTGTCGCCGTGCACGGTTACGATGTCGGTAAGATGATCGTGATTATAATCAACCAGGTAAAGATCAGTAGTACCATAATTTGGCGGAAAACGCAGTACTCTTTTGGCGCGAAACTTCAAATCATCCTTTTGATAGAAAATATAAACGCTCTCATCGCCTTGCGCAAATACAGCAACGATGTCTTTTTTACCATCGCCGTTCATGTCCCTTACATAACATTTTACAGCTCCCGGCATGGGTAGTAGAACATCCTCGGTATAAGTACCCTTTTTGTTTTTATGAAACAGCGACAGCGACCCTACTTTGTTGCCAAAATTACAAGTGATAATCTCGGGTGTGCCATCGTTGTTCAGGTCATCAATTTCCGCGTGTACCGGCCGGTGCAGTGGACCCAGAATATCAATGAGCGTAGTATCATCTAGTTTAGCGTAGGCGCCCAGGCTAAGTTCTGTTGGGTATAGTTTACCAATCTGGGTAAAATAGGTATCGCCTTTATAAAAATTAAAATCAACTACTGGGCTGGCCGTTTTGATTGTTTTAACCACCCCCTTGCCGTACCGCCACGCCAGAGCCTGATTGTAAAAGTTACTCACCCAAAGCGTTTTGACAGTACTGTCGTACTTAATCCCGGTAATTAGAGACGGTCGGTGGCTATCGTCGAGTTTTACATCGCTGCGCACAAATTGCTGCAATTCGCTGCTGCGTGTAAGGCGGCTCTTATCAAAAGGAATACTATCAGGCGCTGAATTAATAATATAGTCAACAAGTTTGTTCCACTTATCCTGTTCAAGCATTGGCTGCTCTGGTATAATATGGTTTTTGTTGACGATGGCTTTTTCCTCGTCGCTCAGGCCGCGCAGGGGATCAAAGCCAGGGTAGATAATGCCCATACGGGCAGCCATTACGGGCAGCACATTGTATTGCCATATATTTTTAGTAAGGCTTTTGGGATCAGGAGCCATATGGCATGTCTGACAGTAAGTTTTGAACATCTGCTGCCCCTCATCATCTTCGGTCGTTCTTTTATCCTTATAAGTAAAAGAATTGATGGTTACAGCAACTGTCGCTAAACAAGCCACGGATAAGCTGATCTGCCGAAGTTTCATAGTGATACCTTGATTTACAGTACAATATCGACAAAAGCCGATACAACTGAAAGCACTACTTTTACCGGGCGGTACCTAATCCAACTAAACACTACTTGTAGTAATAGTAGCGAATCTACAAGTCACTCTCCTTAAATACCACATGTTTAATATTGTGGCGATCATAGGTATAGGTAATGTGGATAAGGCCGTCACTGGTTTGGATAATAGCGGGGTAGCTATATTCCTGCTTATCGCCGTTTTCCAGTATGGCAACGTCTTTCCAGGTCTTTCCGTCTGTGGAACAAGCTAAGTTTAACTTTGCCCTGCCGTTGAACCAGTCCTTGCCCGGTACATCGGGGTTGTAAACAACCAGCTGTTTGCCGCTTTTGAGGGTAACCGCGTCAATGCCGGAATTTGGGTTTAACAATGATGTTTTGGAAAGCTTGCTCCAGGTTTTACCATTGTTGTATGACCAGGCCTGGATAATATTTCCTTGTTTGCTTCTGCACAGAACCTGTAGCGTATGGTTTTTATAAATTAAAATGGAGGGTTGAATAACATCAAAAGTTTTGCTGGTATCTAATTGAACATCCCTCCAGCTCCGACCCTTATCGGCAGATAACTCTATGTGTGCTTTCCAACGCCCGCTTTTTTCTTCCACACTTGATGGCGACAGGATGATGCCGTTAGTCAGTTGGACCGGCTTGTTTTTGATGGCTCCAAGAATACCGTTTGGGAGGCGCACCGGAGCGGACCAGGTGATACCATTGTCTGTCGATGTTTTTACCATTCCCCACCACTCCCTTGGGTTGGGGCCCACCTTATAAAAAAGAAATAGTTTTCCGTTGTGTTCCTTAAAAAGTACCGGGTTCCATGCTGCATAATGCAAAGTGTCATTTACTACGCCATTGGCAACAGCCCGTGGTGTATGAGATTTACTATTGAGGCCGCATAACCAGATGGAAACGTCTTTTTGCCCTTCTGCAGTACCGCCAAAGCACGCCATTAGCAGTTTGCCGTTCTGCGTTTCCACAATAGTTGACGCATGGCAGCTTTTGAAAGGCGGATTTGTAAAAACCAGTTCCTCTTTAACCCTGGTCCAAGGCTTTTGCGCAATTACACTCCCGAGGGACATTGAAAAAAAAATGGTTAGCAATAATTGTTTCGATCCGAACATAACAAGTGCATTTTAAGCATTTTAATTTGATTGGGCATATTTAATACTTTGTTTAATAACTGGCAATTACTTTTTAAAATTTTAAAAAAGATTTTATTTTTTGTAAATAAAAAATTACATTCGGGTATTGCTTTTCCCGAAAAGGTTAGTGCGGATCGAAATTTATTAATAAGATATTTTTTAATTATTTAACTAAATTTTTATTAAACGCATGCCTATGAACTCATCTTAAACACGGTTTTTAAAACCACAGCGAATTCACATTCAAAAAATTAACCAACCAACCATGAAGCACTATGAAAATGAACAGTAACTGGCAGGGATGGGTGTGTCCTCCCGAAAGCCGTACCATAAAGAAAATTGCAATTTTCTCCCTATTATTTGTCAGTGTAGATGCCTTTGCTAACGCAAAAGCCGGTAATTTTAAAACAGCAGCTAATGAAACAGTATTTACTTATACTAAATATCAAAACCAACGAGTTGACGAAAGAGTAACAGGTAAAGTGGTTGACGAGACCGGCCAACCGATGGTAGGGGTTTCTGTAAAGATTAAAGGCAGCAACACAGGAGTTGTAACAGACATTAATGGTACTTTTAGCATTGTGGCCCCAACAAATGCCACTCTCGTAATATCGTATATAGGTTATCAAACGCAGGATGTGCCCATTGCGGGCAAAACCACGCTCCGCGTTTCAATGGTGCCTACCAATGCGGCCTTAAGCGAAGTTGTAGTTACCGCTTTGGGTATTAAAAAGGATGAAAAGAGATTAGGCTACGCAGTTTCTACCGTAGGAGGTGATGAACTGAACAAAGCCAAGGAAACCAACGTTGCAGCATCGCTCGAAGGCCGCGTGGCCGGTTTGAGTGTAGGAGAATCAAACGGCGGTCCTGGTTCTTCCGCCCGGGTTTTACTGCGCGGTTTGCCGAGTTTTAGCGCCAGCTCCCCACTTTATGTAATAAACGGCATACCAATGGATAATACCCAGCGCGGTGCTTCCGGCGAATGGGGCGGCGCAGATTATGGGGACGGTATCTCCAATATCAACCCGGACGATATTGAGTCAATGACGGTATTAAAAGGTCAGGCTGCTTCTGCGCTATATGGTAGCCGGGCCTCAAACGGTGTGATCCTGATCACCACTAAATCCGGAAGAAAAAACAGTGGTTTCGGCATAGAGGTGAATAGCAACGTACAGTTTGATAAGCCGGTAGACAATACCGATTTCCAGCAAATTTACGGACAAGGTGAGAACGGTTTAAAACCACTCACTACCGCATCAGCCTTAACATCAGGAAGTTTAGCCTGGGGCGCAAAAATGGATGGCTCGCAGGTTATCCAGTTTGATGGTAAGTCTTATGCATATTCTCCCGTTAAAAATAACTGGCTATCCTTTTATCGCACCGCACCTTCATTCACTAATACAGTGTCATTTACAAACGGTGGCGAGAAAGGCGCCTTCAGATTATCATTATCAGACCTGAGGGCCAATTCAATCGTTCCTAATAGTTACATAGACAGGAAGAGTTTCAACTTTAATGGCATGCAATCTGTAACGCCTCATTTAGATGTAACCGTTATTGCAAACTATTTAGTTGAAACGGATAAAAATCGTTCAAGTTTAAGTGACGGGCCTGGTAACCCCAACAACGTACAGTTCCTGGCACCGAATGAGGACCAGCATATTCTTGCTCCCGGTACTTTACCAACAGGCCGCGAGGAAACGTTTACTAACGACGTATATGTAACCAATCCTTATTTTGCTGCTTACAACTTTGTTAACAATACGCAAAGAAAGAGGTTAGTGTCATCACTTACCGGCAAGTATACCATAACTAAGTGGATCTATGCGCAGGCACGTTTGGGGTATGATAATATTAACGACCTGCGTGTAAGCATTGAGCCTACCGGAACCGCTTATCGCAGTGATAACGGTAATATGACACAAACAAACACCCAGATCAACGAGCTGAACGTTGACGGTTTGATCAATGGTAAGCATGACATTGTTAAGGACCTGTTGAACCTCGATTTGACTATAGGTGGAAATATTCGTAAAAGTACCTATGGCGGGACCACTATTAGTGGAATCAATGGTTTTATTATACCTTACTTCTATAGCCTGTCAAACTTCGGCAGCCGTAGCAGCGGTCCTGTACAGGAAGCAGATGAGCAGGTTAATTCAGCCTACTACGCTGCAGATTTCGGCATTAAAGACTTCCTGATTTTAAGTACTACGGGCAGATACGATGCTTATAGCAGTATATCAGGTTCCGTTGGTCGTGGAATCTTTTCACCTTCCGTTACTGGCAGCTTTATTTTCTCAGATCTGTACCACATGAATGGTGTTGACTTTGGTAAGATAAGGTTATCCTACGCCCAAACCAGTGGTGAAGCTTCGCCTTACGCCAACCAGGTTTACTACACCGTAAACAATTCTATCAATGGTGTACCAGCAGGTGGTTTCAGTACGCAATTGCCTAACTTGTTTTTAAAGCCGTATACATTGAGCGAAGTAGAAGCAGGTGTTGAAATGAAATTCTGGGGCGACAAGTTTGGTTTTGATGCAGCAGTATTTAGTCGTAAAACCCAGCATGAGATCATAAAAGGAAACCTTGATCCATCTACAGGTTATAATAACGATTATATTGGTACAGGCTCTACGCAGAACAGAGGTGTGGAAATAGAAATCCACGGTACACCGTACAAATCATCAACCTTTAGCTGGACACCTTCTTTTAACTTTACTTATGTAAAAAATAAGATCCTGCAAACAGACGGCATTACCAATGCTAATATCACTTTAGGAACTTATCGTCCGCTAAATGCCAATACGGCATTAGTAGTGGGCTTGCCGGGTCCGCAAATTATGGCATATGATTATGTAAGAGGTGCAGGCGGCCAAATTGTGGTTGATGCCAATGGCATACCTGTTCAGGGTGCTCTTAAACCGATGGGTTCTGTTATTCCTAAAATCTATGGAGGTTTGAATAACAACTTCACCTATAAGCAATTCAATCTTTCTTTCCTGGTTGATTATCGCTTTGGTAATAAGATACTGTCTGCTACAAGCTACTACAGTATCTTCCGGGGAGAGAATAAGATGACGCTTACTGGTCGTGAAACGGGCGTTACTACTGGTGTTTTGGCAAATGGAACAGCCAATACAATTAATGTCCCCGCCGAGACCTACTGGCAGCAAACCGCCCGCCACATTTCAGCGCTGAACGTATTAGACGGAAGTTTTATTAAGCTTCGTCAGGTAACTCTTGGCTATAACATTCCAGCAAGTGTTTTGACCCATACGCCTTTCTATGGCATCAACCTGTCATTTGTAGCCCGTAATCTGTGGACCATCATGAAGAGATCACCCAACATTGATCCTGAGTCAGATTTTTCTAACCTGGTTAATTATGCGGGTATTGAAGGTACCAGTTTGCCAACGACCAAAACTTATGGGTTTAACTTAAATTTCAAACTTAAAAACTAACTGAAATGAAAAAGCAATTGATATATAGCTTTCTTATTGCAGGTGCCACTTTAGTTACGGGCTGTACTAAGAATTTCGATACCATAAACACCGACCCTAATAAAACCACCGCCAGTACGTTTATTCCCGACTACCTGATGTCGCAATCGCAGATTCAGTTCTCTAACTCGGGATACGATCAGTTACTGTTTCAGAGTATGTGGATACAGGGACTGGCTTCAACGTTTGACTACTATGGTAACGGCGATAAGTATGTTTTAAGGGGTAGCGGTACCGCCTATTTTGGCCGCACCTGGGCTACCAGCTATGGTGCTATGACACTTGTTGACGAAATGAAAAACCTGATCAAGGGTAACGCCGCTCACGCCAACCTTGACGCTTGCGGAACCATTTTAAAAGTAATGTACATGCAGCGGATCACAGATCTTTACGGCGACGCACCTTATTCGCAGGCAGATATGGCCAAGTCTGGTAATACCACGCCCGTTTTTGATACGCAGCAGAGTATTTATATGGCTATGCTGAGCCAGCTTGACGCAGCAACCGCCGCTCTTGATCCGTCAAAAGATAAACCTTCTGCCGACCTTTTTTACGGCGGCAATATTACCCAATGGAAAAAATTAGGTTACAGTTTGATGGTACGTGTAGCCATGCGCTTAACCAAGGTTGACCCCGCCACAGCTCAAAAATATACAGAGAAAGCGTACGCAGGCGGAACGATGACCAGTGTTGCCGATAATGCCAAGGTATATGCAGATAACGCTAACGGCAATGGTAATTCTGATGTCGCTGCACTACGTGTTGCGGATGACTTTAGGGAAGTGCGATGGAGCAAAACGTTAATTGATTATCTAAAAGCTAACAATGATCCACGTATCCCGGCTATAGCTGAAGTATCTCTTGGTACCGGAAAGGCGGCTAATGAAACCGAAGCACCTGGCGATAATACCGCATCTATCCAGATTGGTATGCCAAATGGTTATGATCAGAATGGTGGCGCAACCGATATTTCCAAAGCACCGGGTTATCCGGGTGCAAGTCCTGCTGCAAGCCCTACGGATGCGCCTGCTCCCGATGGCAAATATTCACGCCCTCGTTTTGCCGTTTATGACGATCGTAACCGCGCCAATATGTTGTTAACTTACGGCGAAACTGAGCTGTTATTGGCAGAGGCTGCTGTAAGGGGCTGGAACACAGGCGTTGCTGCTACCCATTTTGCAAATGCACTTGCTGCTGATATGCAAACGCTTGCTCAGCTTAATCAAACTCCCGTTGCTGTGATCAGCGCAACTGATATTGCCACGTATGTAGCCGCACATCCATTAGTTGCCGGTTCGGAATTACAGCAAATTAACATGGAGTACTGGGTTGAAACCTGTACTACCTTTAACTACAATGAGGCATTTGCTAACTGGAGAAGATCTGGTTATCCGGTATTAACACCAATCGTTTATCCCGGTCAATATATTAGTGGTCAGATTCCGCGCCGTATGCCTTATCCTATCACACTTCCACAAACTGATGGTACCAACTACCAGGCTGCCGTAGGCAGGCTTTCTGGCGGCGATACCTTCGGTGCAAGGGTTTGGTGGGACAAATAAGTCGTATCTGCTAATGCAAGAGGAGGCGTTACGTCTCCTCTTGCATTTTTATTGACGTTCATAGTTAATTCATCTATTCTTCTAATTTTACGTTGATGCGTCCTGCTTCCTGTAAAATATTTGCCGCACTCGCCGGCGCGCTAATCAGCTCGGTTTTCAGTGGTACCACTGCTTATGCCCAGCAACCGCTGTTTAAGCTTCTGCCTTCAACCCAAACGCATATTACCTTCAGCAATACCATCAAGGAAAACGAGGGACTTAACGTGCTCTCTTACGAATATTTCTACAACGGTGGTGGCGTTGCCGTAGGCGATATCAATAACGATGGGCTGGAAGATATTATATTCACTGGTAACATGACCGGGAATGAGCTTTACCTCAACCTGGGCAATTTTAAATTTAAAGATATTACTAAAGAAGCTAATAAAGCTTTAGCAGGACGACCGGGCGGATGGATAACAGGCGTTACGATGGCCGATGTAAACGGCGACGGCTTGCTCGATATCTACATTTGTTACTCCGGGAAGGTTGACCCCGATAAGCGCCGCAATCAACTATTTATCAATAACGGTAACCTTACATTCACTGAAAAGGCCAAAGAATACGGCCTTGATGATCCTGGCTATAGTACGCAGGCTGCTTTTTTCGACTATGATAATGATGGCGATCTGGATATGCTGCTGCTGAACCACAATATCAAGAAGATCGACAATATGGAGCTTGCACGATACCGCAATCAGACAGATGAATATGCGGGCAACAAGCTTTTCAGAAACGATGGCGGTCACTTTACCGATGTATCAAAACAGGCAGGCATCATTCAAAATCCCCTCACATTTGGCCTCGGTTTAGCCATAGCCGATGTTAACCAGGACGGCTGGCAGGACATTTATGTAACTAACGACTATAACGAGCCGGATCATCTGTACATCAACAACCATGATGGCACCTTTACAGATCAGGCCCCTAAATTACTCCGGCACATGTCGCATTTCTCTATGGGTGTAGACATTGCCGATTATAATAATGACGGTTTGCCTGATATTTTGACACTCGATATGCTGCCAGAGGATAATCATCGACAGAAGAGCCTTCAGCTTGAAGAAAATTACGAAGCTTTTAACCTGATGCTGCAACAGGGACTTGGCAACCAATATATGCGTAATATGCTGCAGCTTAATAACGGAAACGGCACTTTTAGTGAGATTGGTCAATTGGCAGGTATTTCGGCTACCGATTGGAGCTGGTGCCCGCTTTTTGCCGATTTTGATAACGACGGGTATAAGGACCTCTTTATTTCAAACGGCTATCTGCGCGATTATACCAACAAAGACTTTTTACGCTACTGGGGCGATTACAAAATTAAAAAGGCAATGGCAGGCGAACCCTTTTTGCTGATGGACCTGGTTACCGCTATGCCCTCAACCCGGTTGCCTAACTATATTTTTAAAAATAACGGCGATCTCACTTTTACCAACGTTCAAAAAGATTGGGGGATTACCAATGCCGCTGTTTCAAACGGAGCCGTTTATGCTGATTTAGATAACGACGGCGACCTTGATCTGGTGGTGAATAATATCAACGAAGAGCCCTCGGTTTATCAGAACATGAGCCAGGAGCTCCATCACAACGCTTATCTTAATATCAAATTAAAGGGTACAGGAGGCAATACAAATGCCATAGGGGCGAAGATCTGGCTTTATAATAAGGGCGGCGTTCAATACCAGGAAGTTAATCCGTCGCGCGGGTATTTGTCGGCGGTATCAACGGTTGCTAATTTTGGCTTAGGTAACCAAAAAACAATTGACTCCATTAAAATTGTATGGCCCGACCAAAAGGTGCGGATGTTAAAAGACGTACAAGCCAACCAATTATTGACTATAAGTTACGCTCAGGAGCAAACGGAAATAGCTAAACAAGCGCCGCCTGTACATACATTTTTTACTAAAGTTAAAGCGCCTATTGACTATCAGCCTAAGGAAATCAATATCAATGATTTTAAACGTCAATTACTGATGTTGTTCATGTATTCGAAAACAACGCCGGTGATTGCTAAGGCTGATGTTAATAAAGACGGACTGGAAGATCTGTTTATCAGCGGCGACCAAACTTCGCCCGGTAAAATATTTATACAGCATAAAGATGGAAGCTTCGAGACTGAGGATTTAGAAGGCGGACCACAAAACTCCGTAAATAGCGCCGCCGCCTTTTTTGATGCCAACGGCGATGGCTATCCCGATCTCTACGTGGCCAAAGGCGGCTACGGACTCTATCAGCCGGGCTCCGACGATTTGCAGGATCAGCTGTACCTCAACAATGGTAAAGGTCATTTTAACTTATCCCAAACTTTGCCAGTGGTTAATGCCAGCAGTAAATCGTGCGTACGCCCCTGTGATTTTGATGGCGATGGCGACATCGATCTTTTTGTTGGCGGGCGCGTGATCCCCGGACAATACCCGGTTGCGCCTAAAAGCTATTTGTTAGTTAATGATGGGAAAGGAAGGTTTTCTGTAGTTGACGGCCCCTTTGCTAACCTTGGAATGGTGACCGATGCGCAATGGGTAGATCTCAATAAAGACGGCAGAAAGGACCTGATCATAGCCGGGGAAATGATGCCCATCAAGGTGTTTGTCAATACCGCCTCCGGCTTTGTGGACCGGTCATCAGGCTATTTTACGCAAGCTAACAGTGGTTTCTGGTTTTCGTTGGCTGCCGCTGATGTTAACAAAGACGGCAGTACCGATCTTATTGCCGGTAATCTGGGCTTAAATTCTTTCATCAGGGCCTCGGTGAAAGAACCCGCCGAGCTTTGTTATGGCGATTTTGATGGCAACGGCTCTATTGATCCCTTCCTCAATTTTTATATCCAGGGAACCAGTTATCCATTTGTGAGCCGTGATGAACTGAACGAGCAGATCTATCCCATGCGGCGCAAATTTGGCTCCTATAAAGCCTATGCGGATGCAACAATGGCCGATATTCTAACTCCGGAACAAATGGCGAAAGCCACGGACCTAACGGCTAATGAGGTTAGAAGCTGTTGCTTCCTCTTTAAAGATAACAAGTTCATTAAAGCAGAGCTGCCCTTACAGGCCCAGTTCTCGGTAGTTACGCAAATACTGGTGGAGGATTTTAACGGCGACGGCAAGCCGGATATTTTGCTGTTCGGCAACCATAGTGATAACCGGCTCAAGTTGGGGAGCATTGATGCCAACTACGGGTGTCTGCTGGTTAATAATGGCAATGATACCTTCAGTTATGTGCCGCAAACGGTAAGCGGCTTGTCTGTGGTGGGCGATGTTAAATCTGCGCTGGAAATAAAGATAGGAAGGGTTAATTACCTTCTCATCGCCACTGCTGATAAACCATTGGAGTTCTATAAAATCAATCAATGAAAGTCTTTAAGTTCTTACTGGTCCTCTTGTGCTCAGGTTATTGTGTAGCTGTTAACGGTCAGCAACGCAGGCCGTCTTATTTGAATTTAGCGCCTGCTATCAATGCGGTTAACCTGGTAATGATCCATGACGTGACGAGTCCGCCGGCGGCTGCCCGTTATTATGCTTATATCATGATGGCGGCATATCAATTGGTGGCGGAAAATAACAAAGAGGTGGTGCCCCTGCATGCTTTTATCAAAAGTTTCCCTGCTGATGATACACCGCCTGCAACCGATTTTGATTACCGCATTGCAGCCAAATACAGCATCCTGGAAACGGCAAAAAATATGCTGCCCAGCGGTTACATGCTTCAGGAGGATGAGGATGAATATGTGAAGTTGCTTAAACTGCAGTTGGTTGACGCAAAGGTTATTCAACGATCCATAGAGGCGGGCGAAAAAGCATCCGCAGCTATCATTGAGTTTTCTAAGGGCGACCATTACAATCGTTTAAGCGCGGCTTTACGTTATACACCGAAAGGAGAGGGTTACTGGTACCCAACGCCACCAGCCTATTTTGAGGCCGTAGAACCCAACTGGAATATGATCAGGCCGCTGATGATTGAGTCGGCCAGCCAGTTTAAACCAAAGGTACCGCTAAAGTTTGCTAAAGATAGCGCGAGTGCGTTTTATAAACTGGCCAAAGAGGTATATAACAGCAGTCTTCATTTAACGCCCCAACAGCGTACCATCGCGGCTTTCTGGGATTGTAATCCCTTTGCAGTAACAACGTCCGGCCACATGTCTATAGGGTTTAAAAAGATAAGTCCGGGAGGGCATTGGATGAACATTGCAGTACTGGCCGTTAACAAGGCCGGTTTAGACTTTGACCGGTCGGTAGAAGTGGTAACCGTAGTGGGCGTGGGCTTGATGGATTCGTTCATCGCTTGTTGGGATGAAAAGTACCGCAGCAACCGTATCCGACCCGAAACCTACATCAATAAATACATTGACGTAACCTGGCGACCGTTTCTGCAAACCCCGCCGTTCCCCGAAAACACCAGCGGACATGCCGTAATTTCCAATACCGCCGCCAACCTCTTAACTTACCTCCTCGGCGACCATTTCGCCTACACCGACAATACCGAGGCCCCATTCGGCGTTACCCCCCGCAACTTTAGCTCCTTTAAACAAGCTGCCTCCGAAGCCTCCATATCCCGTTTCTACGGCGGCATCCACTACCACGACAGTATAGCCGACGGCAACAAACAAGGGATAGCGGTAGCCGAAGATCTGATTGCCAAACTAAAAAAGGCTGGTATTGAGCCGGTGAGGTAAGAATTTAACTGCGCCGTTTATGGTTTAGTTTTTTGAGGCTGATAATCTTTCCAGAGCCATTCTAAGGCTTCGGGGAGGGTTTGCTTTTTTACATTGTAGTCCACGTGTTTGGCGTTGCGCGCGAACACAAACTGGTAGGGGTAGTTTTTAGCGGCCAGTGCTTTGGCCATGTTTTCATTGGCCAGTACCCAGTCGTGCATATTATCGCGCATGATGTTTGGGTTGTAAAGATCGTGGTCGCCTACCTCCATCCAGATGCGCAAGGGTTTCCGGCGACTTTCGGGAATCAATTTTTCAGGAAATCCCCAGGCACCATGCGGCGTTTTAGGGTTCCAGGGCCATTGCTGGTTAATGTAAGTGCCCGAATAAGTAAGCACGCGATGATATAGTTCCGGATGATACCAGGCCATGATCAGCGCGCACGACCCGCCCGAACTGCCGCCCATGGTTGCCCTGCCGTTGGGGTCTTTGGTTAGTTTTACCTGGCACTTGTTTTCTACCAGCGGCAATATTTCGGTTTCCACAAATTCTGCATACTTCCCGCTCATGGTATCGTACTCCAGTCCCCGCTCGCTGCCCTGCGCGTCGCCGCTGCCGTTGCCGATAGAAATGGCGATCATGGCTGGCACCTTACCTTCGGCAATCAGGTTGTCCAGCACAGTGAAAAGTAAGTTGTCTGGCCCGTCGGCACCCACAATGAAGGGTGCAGCAGTGCCGCTAACATACTGCTTGGGCACGTACACCGCTACCTGCCGCGTATAAGGAGCCGGGTGACTTGTGGTGACGATCAGCTTAGCGGGGTTTGCCGGGTCCGGCGAACCAAACGTATTGGGCTCACGCGCAATACCCGGATAAATTTTACTATCCGAAGAGTTAATGGTAAAGCGATACACCGTCCCCTGCGGCACGCCAGCCTGTACAACAGCCTCCGGCGCAGCATTATGTGTAGGTCCGATAATAAAATTACCATTCGTATCAGCAGCAGGCACCGCCCCGTCCTTGAGTTCCATAGCCGATACATACCCGGCAGTATGCGGATCACGAACCGGCGGCTGCCCCATCGCCGGATTTACCGTTGAAAGGAGGTAACACAATATACCGGCTGCTATAACCCGGATAATGGTAGGAGTTGGTTTCATGGTTTAACGGTAGCTGATGCCGGTATTAATTTAGGGTTTATTGGTGAGGATGGCAAGCGGGCGGGGGGTGTTCTGTTCCAGGAACATGTGGAACAGTGGGAACAGGTTGGAACACTGGTGAGGGAGTGTTGGTGGAGGGGGGGTAGGATGATTTATCGCTTAACTCTCGCCTTGATTCTCGCAAGTACGCAGCGAGAGCGACGCGGATACTTGTGTCAGGATGGGGAGGTTATCTGTCTCCTTTTACTTAATTAACTATATTGTTGATTGATAGTAATTTATACAATAATTGGAAGAGTTGTGTTTTCTATCTATAAAAATCTTCCATTTATTTCTTGTTTTTAAATCCATAAATGCTACTTTTGTTGGTATTGGAAGATGATGTTTAAATTGTATAAAAATTTCTTCCGTTATTAAACTAACTATGGACTCAATATTAAAAGACCTAACAAATGATTTTATTCAGTTAGCCAGAACTGCGCTGACAGGCAGGCCGCAAGATGTTCAACTGATTATTCATCGGGCCTCAAAAAAGTTTAAGTCGTTTAATCCCGAATTGACAGAAGCGTTAGTTGCTTTATTACAGGAATCGCCGACTCGAACAACCCCGCTGAGAAAACACGCTGAAACACCGCTTCCGGTTGACCTAGATTCGCGTCTGCAATTATTGAGATTGGAAAGTAATACCCTAGATCATGAACCCATCCTTGCTGAACGGATACAATTGAGTTTAAACCAAGTGCTTTCCGAAAGAAAAAACACGAAGGCGCTTTTAAAACATGGTTTAGCTCCAACTAAATCCATGCTTTTTAACGGCCCACCCGGTGTGGGTAAAACTATGGCGGCCAAATGGATTGCTGCAAAATTGGATAAACCATTGCTAATCTTAGACTTGGCTGCGGTGATGAGCAGCTTTTTAGGCAGGACTGGTAATAACATTCGATTCGTTTTGGACTACGCTAAGAATACTGATTGCATATTGTTGCTCGACGAATTGGATGCAATAGCAAAACGTAGAGATGACAGTACAGAGATTGGCGAATTAAAACGGTTGGTAACGGTGTTATTGCAGGAGATTGACGATTGGCCTGCTACTGGCCTACTGATCGCCGCGACGAACCATCCCGATCTGTTAGACCCTGCAGTTTGGAGAAGATTTGAAATGGTGCTCAATTTTAGCAATCCGACTACGGAACAAATCGAACAACAAGTAGGAACCCTCTTAAACGGGCATTTAAAACAAACAGAGGAATGGAGTAAGATTTTATCCTATGTATTCGCCGGTGCATCCTTTAGTGAAATTGAGCGGCAGATCAATCAATTAAGAAAAGCGGCCGCAGTTGAGGGAAGTCCGTTAGATACAAAACTTGAACAACTCGTCTCATTAGGAAGTGATATGACTAAAGAACAAAAGATCGACCTTGCGCGAACTTTGTATGACAGCGGCGTCGTATCCCAACGCAGAGCACAACAGCTTACCGGTGTTGCAAGAGAGACAATTAGAAAAAATGTAAAAAAGAGTAAAACTAAAAGCGTATAATATGGCAAAGATCAATTTTCTTTTAGGAAAAGGTGAGCGGCTTACCGAAGATGTTAAAGTGATAAGCGGTGGTGGGCCTAAGGCCGCACCTTATACTTTTGCCGAAGCGAAAAGCCGGCTTCAGCCCATGTTGCTGGACGTTGCCGGAAAGATAACTGATTTGCCAGACGATGCTTGTCCCAACGATTATGCCGTAGCGACCATCACACTTAACCCTGAATACATTGCCAAATCTTATCATCCCGCCGAACTGCTCCGTGCGGTCGGCCTTGAAGCGGTAGGAAGCAAACCAAGGCAGGTGGTGCCTGCAAAGCGGAGCAAGGGCAGGGAGCCGGAGAATGCGTTGACGACCGAACTTTTCGTTTATGGGAAACGCCAAGCTTTTCGTAAATGGGCTAACGAGTTTTCTGGGTGGAATGAGTATCAGGATGGTGCTTCGCAAATTGTTGAGATCGAGGAAATATCGTTTCCTGAACCGGCGAACAAGATTAAAGACTTTGAAGATAGTGGAAGCAAAATTGTTTTTGAAGTTGTATTACATATGAATGAAGCCATATCAGAAAGCTTCCAGTTGGGTAATTTCAGGAGATATCTGAATACATTAAACATTAACCCAAGCTTTGAAAGAAGATTTTATGCGGGCGGTTTGTGCTTCCTGGAGATCGAGGCCCCCGCTGTACTGGCAGAGCAGGTAGCCGAATACAGCTTGATCCGTGTAATGAGAAAGATGCCTGAACTACGTTTACTTAGGCCTACTATCAGATCAGTCGGGACACAGAACCGTGTATCCGTTACATTACCTAAAGTGGGGCCCCTGGATCCTAATATCAAAGTAGCCATTTTTGATGGTGGCATACCTGCTAATCACGAACTATGCGAATGGGCAACACCTTATGAATATCCAGGTATGCGTCCGCCGTCCGATGAACTGCTGGCACACGGTGTGGGAGTGACATCCGCGTTTCTTTTCGGTCATATTGATCCGAAGCGTGTATTACCTCAGCCTTATTCTTATGTAGACCACTACCGTGTGCTAGATGATACGCCAGGCCAAAACCCCTACGAATTATACGAAGTGCTTAACCGTATAGAAAATATCTTAACTACTAACCGTTATGAATTTATCAACCTAAGCCTTGGCCCATGTGTTCCGATAGATGATGATGAAGTACACGCCTGGACCGCTGTACTGGATGGATATCTTGCCAACGGGAAGACACTGGCAACCATTGCTGTTGGCAATGATGGCGAAGGTGACCCCTTGATTCGTGCCAACCGGGTTCAGGTGCCATCTGACTGTGTTAATGCAATAGCCGTAGGGGCTTGCGATGTACCTGACGCAAATTGGCAGCGTGCCTCGTACAGCTCAGTCGGTCCCGGTAGAAGTCCAGGGCTAATAAAGCCGGACCTAGTTGATTTTGGCGGTTCTATACAGCGGCCTTTCCTAACTTTAGATCATATAGATGGCCTGAAATTAACACCTACTGGTGGAACGAGTTTTTCTTCACCCGCGACATTGCGTTTGAGCGCGGGCGTAAGAGCACATTTTGGAAATTCGTTAAATGCCCTAGCGATTAAAACCTTATTAATCCATTCTGCCGAACGTGCTGATCTACCAATGTTCGAAGTCGGTTGGGGGCGTATCTCCCGTCAATTAGATGATATCGTTGTTTGTGAAGACCATGTAATGCGGGTGGTATTTCAGGGCAGTATCAATGCTTCTAAATATGTGCGGGTGCCTATACCCCTGCCACCCGGATCATTATCGGGTATGGTCACGATTAAAGCTACCTTATGTTATGCCACTGACGTGGATCCGCATCATCCAGGCAATTATACCCGAAGTGGTTTAGAGGTAACGTTTCGGCCAAATAAAGATGCTCGTAGAAAGGTCAAAGATGGGGAGAATGAGCCCATACACGCCATCAGCAAAACGTTTTTCGGCAATACCTCAAAAGCCGCTCAAACTGAAGATGAGTTGCGCCGGGACGCCTGGAAATGGGAGAATTGCGTACATGGTGTCAATAAATTCAGAGGGAGCGGACTTAACGAGCCAGTATTTGATATTCATTACAACGCAAGAGCAGAGGGGCATAACGATACAAGAAATCAGCAATTGCAATATGCGTTGGTTATTACCGTAGAAGCACCTAAAGTTGCGGATCTATACGATCAGGTAGTGCGTCGATATGCCACACAGTTAGAACAATTACAGCCAGTGATCGATATACCATTACAGGTTAGAAGACCGTAATCTTCAAAAATGAGAAGGCCTGATTGCTAAAGTCAGGCCTTTTTGCATAACTTTATTTAGCATTCTTTTTTCACCTCCCTCCTGACTCCGAAGCAAGTTTAAAGCTTGGGCTTGCGCAATTTCCGCCCAAAAATTCCCTATCTTACCCTTAACCAATCCCACCCACAATGCCCGCCCGCACCCCAATCACATCACCCCTTAACGCTGCCTTAAGGTTCAAATCCGTACTCCTATTCATTCTTCTCATCACCCAACTTTCAAAAGCCGCAGAACCCCCATCCTGGATCAGAATAAACCAATTAGGCTATACACCGCAATCGGTTAAAGTGGCGGTATGGGTATCCAAAGTACCTAACCAACAGTTGATGCAATTTGAGCTGGTGGAAGCAGCAAGCGCTAAGGTGGTTTTTAAGGGCAAAGCCGGTAAAAATTTTGGAGGCTATGGTCCGTTTAGTTCGGTGTACCGGTTAAATTTTTCGGGCTATAAAAAAACGGGGATATTTTATTTGAAGGCGGGTAATGCGGTTTCGCCTCAGTTTAAAATAACTGCTGATCCCTATAAGGGCGCGGCTGATTTCGCCTTGCGTTATATGCGGCAACAGCGGAGCGGGTTTAATCCCTTTTTAAATGATTCGTGCCATACTAAGGATGGTTATATCATTTATGGGTCGGTTGCAGATAATACACACATCGATGTATCGGGCGGCTGGCATGATGCGTCCGACTATCTTCAATATGTAACCACCTCGGCCAATGCAACTTATCATTTGCTGGCTGCTTACCGCGATTTTCCTGTTGTTTTTACAGACAGCCATTTGGCAAACGGTAAAGCGGGTAAGAACGGTGTGGCTGATGTATTGGATGAGGCAAGATGGGGCCTCGACTGGCTGCTGAAAATGCATCCCCGGCCGGACTGGATGTTTAACCAGTTAGCCGACGACCGTGACCATGCAGGCTTCCGGCTACCCAACAAAGATTCGGTAGACTATGGCTGGGGCAAAGGCAATGGAAGGCCCGTTTATTTTCTAACCGGCGAACCACAGGGTTTAGGTAAGTATAAAAACCGTACTACTGGCACCGCCTCAACCGCCGGCAAGTTTGCCAGCGCCTTTGCCTTAGGCGCTCGTATCTATAACAAGCAAGACAAAGCCTTTGCAAAGCTCCTACAGCAAAAATCATTGTCGGCCTATGCCTATGGTTTACGAAAACCGGGAGTGGCCCAAACCGCGCCTAATAAAGCGCCCTATTTCTATGAAGAAGATAACTGGGTTGACGATATGGAGCTGGCCGCGGCAGCCTTGTATCAACTAACCGGCAATAGCAATTATTTAAAAGCCGCCGTTAGCTATAGTAATCAGGAACCCGTTACTCCCTGGATGGGCGCGGACACGGCCCGCCATTACCAGTGGTACCCTTTTCACAATTTCGGGCATTATGAAATTGCTGAGCGTATTAAAGGTGCCGAAAGTGAAAAGCTGATCAGCTATTATAAAGCAGGAATTGATAAAGTATGGCGCAAGGCATCCCGAAACGGATTTTACAGGGGAATACCTTTTATATGGTGCTCCAATAACCTCACTACATCATTTGCTATTCAATGTTACCTGTACCGCCAGCTAAGCCATGACCGCAGCTATGAGGAGCTTGAACAGGCTTGTTTCGACTGGCTGTTCGGCTGTAATCCCTGGGGTAAGAGCATGGTCTATGGTTTGCCTGCCAACGGCGATACACCACGCAACCCGCACTCTTCCTTGTCGCATCTCAATAATTTTCCGCTGGACGGTGCTTTGGTCGACGGGCCGGTTTATGCCACCATTTTTAAAAGCCTGAAAGGTTTGGAGTTATTTGCTCCTGACCAATACAGCGATTTCCAATCGGACCTGGTGGTATACCATGACGATTTTGGCGACTACAGTACCAACGAGCCAACTATGGACGGTACAGCAAGTTTGGTGTATCTGCTGGCTGCAAAGGAAAATGAAACTTTTAAACTGACAAAGGTGTACCACCAGGAAAAGCGTAAAAGACTGGGGATTGGAAAGCGATAGGTCCCGTTTGTAGATCCTTGGGTATGTTTCCCTATATCTACAGCCCGTTGATATGTACAAAATGAAGTTTTAAGTACACTGGATATAATAAGTGTACCATTCTGATATAATAGTGTCATCTCTGCCGGAAATGTAAGCCTAAAATTGTCCTCATAAACCCAGAAATTTATGAGGAAAAAATTTTACAAGCTAATCTTATGTTGTCTTTTCTTCTGTCTTGGCGCACTGGTTGCCAACGGGCAGGAAAGAAGAGTGACAGGCGTGGTTACCGATCAGGGGGGAATTACATTGCCCGGTGTAACCATAGCTGTTAAAGGAACCAGCACCAAAACGGTGACTGATGCCAAAGGTAAGTTTTCTATAACTGTACCTTCAGGTTCAAATGTTCTTGTTTTTAGTTTTATTGGTATGCAAAACCGGGAGATTACCCTTTCTCCCAATAAGCATACCCTCGAAGTCTCGCTTCAGAACGCCCCACGTGATTTGAACGAGGTGGTGGTTGTAGGTTACGGTACCACCAAAAAACGTGATCTTACCGGATCAGTGGGCCAGATCAAAGGCAGCGACCTGATCAAAACACCCGCAGCTAATGTTGACGGGCTATTGCAGGGCAAAGTACCGGGCTTGCAGGTGATCAGTTCTTCTGGTCAGCCGGGAGCAGGCGCCACTATCCGCATCCGTGGTTTAGGCTCAAGAAGCGATGCTAACCCGCTGGTTGTTGTTGATGGTTTGCCATTAGGAGATGCCGGAAGCATTAAACAGATCAATCCGGATGATATTGAGTCTGTGGAGGTATTGAAAGATGCATCTTCAGCAGCTATCTACGGTTCACGGGGCGCTAATGGCGTAATCCTGATCACTACCAAAAAGGGCAAGGCCGGTGAGGCGAGGATCACTTTCAGTTCATTAAACACTGTTTCTACCTTAGCTAACAAGCTTGATGTATTTCATGATCCGGTAGAAGCGGCTGCTATTGACAATGAGGCCCGCATTAATGGCGGCCAGCCACCGCTGTTTATCGGTCAGGTTTATGGCGGCACTTATTATCCGCCACTTGCCGAATTACGCGGACTTGATTTGTGGGGACTAACCTATGATTATAAACTGAAAGTTCGCAATAGGATGAAAGTGTTGTGTATGAGCATATCGCTGGATGCAGGTGGCTAAGACGATTTTTAAGTGCAATGAAAGATATTGCAATCCCTTGTCCCACTTTTAGAATTTTTTGAACGTCTCGTAGTTCACAAATCCTGTTATTATTAGGATTAGATTAAGAAGGTTAAGTTTTAGCCTTGATTAGCGCACTACAATGCGCTTAAATTAAACGGCTGTCCAGCAAGCAGAAGTAAGCTTAAGTTAATTCATTTTGAAGGATTTAAATCGCTTTGATCCGTTCTAATTTAGAAACGAATAACCAGAAAGTAACCCATCTAAAAAATCGAGCTTAAATTGTTCTTTAAGATATAAGTAACTTTTCTCATCACTTAAATTTGGATTTTCATATTTTTTGTCGGGTGTACCCAAGGCTGTTTTAATATAATTAGTATCCACATCATTTCTTTTTATTCGGTTATAATCTGCTTCAAATAAGCCGGTTCGAAAATATTTCTCTTTATTAAATTGAACTATACATCTTATTGCTGTAACTGAATCCTTGCATTGCACTGCAAGAGGCTTATGTATCAAGGGAACATAAAATACGATGTGAAGTCCAGATTTGTCTTCTACTACTGAAGTGGAAACTTCAGGAGCCAGGGACTTTCGGATGTCACCGACGGTTTTAAAAGTATCGGTCTTGATAAGATGGCCGGTAGGAGTAAAAAATTTTCCAGCTTGGGAAAATGCATGACTTGAAGCAAATAGTAAAAGTGATAAAGAGAGGATTAGCGTTAGGTTTGATTTCATTGTGATTGGATAAATAATTTTAGGAAATAAATTTAAAAACTGCTCTTGAATTGAGCTTTGAATTAAAGGCCACGCCTTTTATTAAATCTTTTAATTATACCATTTCAACCAGTAACAAAAAAAACCGCACCCTATTTAAATAAGATGCGGTTTCAAGTGCACCCGAAGTGATTCTAACCCCTATCATCAGAACCGGAATCTGACATTCTATATTCTTTTCATAAAGTTTTATCGTTACCCAATTTATTAAAAAAAACGCCGTTGTTTATGTTTAAATGCATAAATTTGAGTTAAACGTAGCCTTGAATGTCGTTTGATTAGACAGGATTTTTTGGCGGATTTGACGATAATGTTTTACAAATGTTTTACAAAATCGGTTAACAATGGCAACTGTAAAAGGGTTAATTCTTAAACACCATAAAAAAACAGATGGTAGTTATAACGTGAAAATTCGGATCTCACATAACCGTATTTCGCGATATATTGACACTCCATTCTTTGTCAGCAGCAAACAAGTGACCAAAAAGTTAGAGATAAAGGATAACATAACGTTAGCGCAAACAGAACCTATAGTGTCGCGATATCGGCAACTAATCGGTGAGTTATCGTATAAAGCGGATTGGATGACATGCGACCAAATCGTCAAGTATTTAACAACCGCAAATGAGAAAATTGATTTTATATCCTTTGGGGAGCAACATATTGAGGAATTGATTACAGCCGGAAAAACTGGTTCAGCAACTAATTTTCGTTCTATTATAAATAGCTTGGTTGATTTCTTTGGTAAAAGAGTAGTTTACATAACAGAGATTAATGCTAACATGTTAAGGTCTTACGAGAAGTATCTGCGATCTGAACGTAAGCTTATTCGTCAAAGTCATAACAAAAAAAGATTTACCATTACTAGCCCTCCCTTGTCCGATAGTGGTCTGCACAATCATATCCGTGATCTGAGAGGATTATTTAACGTGGCTCGAAACTTTTACAACGATGAAGATCTGGGTCTAATTAGAATACCGCACTACCCATTTAAAAAATATAAACTGATTAAAGTCCCAGAAACGGCGAAAAGAAATATCGACCTCGATCAATTCGTTGCGATTAAGGAATACAGTTGTGAACCAGGTTCAAGGGCGGAATTAGCAAGGGACTTGTTTTTATTGTCTTTGTATATGTGCGGAACTAATTCCGTAGACTTCTACCATATGGACAAGCGTAATATTGTGAATGGCCGGCTTGAATACAATAGGGCGAAAACAAAGGGTAAACGTCAAGATCAAGCATTTATCAGCATGAACATTGTTGACGAGGCAAAACCTTTGCTGGAAAAATATTTAGGCGTAATTAACAAAAGATTTTCAACTAAAAACGGATTGTCTTCAGCTTTAAGCCACGGCATGCGAAAAATCTCAAACGATCAAAATCTTCCCAATGTCACTTATTACTGGGCTCGCCATACTTTTGCCACCATTGCAAGAAATACATGTCGTAAAACAAAGGATGATGTGGCAATGGCATTAAATCATATTGATGAGGGAAGGAAAACAACGGATATATACATTGCAAAAGATTGGAAAATTGTTGATGAAGTTCAGAATGCAGTAATCCGTGTGTTATTTGACTATCTACAAAAATCCAAACAAGAAAATAGAGAAGAGGTCGCCGAGCCCGGCAGAGCATAATTTGGAAAGTAAAAAAAATAGCACAATGGATATGCCTTGTGCTGTATGTCCCCTAATATAACGATAACGAACAATTGTATAGCAGATTGTAAGCGAGCTATAGCTGTAAGAGAGGGTGCGACGTAGGTATTACTACTAGAAAAACCATTGATTCCGAACTGTGTTCGCTCCTCGCTCGGGTTTACCGAACTCCAGAACAGAATGAGGGGGTATTTAATTAAGTTGATTAACAATTCTTTACGTGAAAATGAAAACGGGACAAAACTCGATTTTTCGAGCTTGTCCCGTTTGGTGTTCCCGACGAGATTCGAACTCATATCAGCTGAACCGGAATCAGCCATTCTATCCGTTGAACTACGGGAACTTTGGTCTGCAAATATAGTTTATTTCAAGACGTTTGAAAATTGAGTTGAAAATTTGTATTTTATATGGACCTAAGTTTCCGGAAAACCAATGCTAATGGTAATTGCGAGCCGATTCATGTCGAATAGCTAAGGATACAACTTCGCAAAGCAAGGAGGAAATGAAATTACCATAACAGTTTTACAAGGTTCATGGACCCGTGTTTGATCAGAGTCGCTACATGGACCAACCCAATTAAGTTTAAGCGTGGAGAATACGGGACTGTTGACCACACTATTCCGTGCTCTTTTGAGCATATGTAAATTGTCGAAACGGAATCTTCTTGATGAACCTCTTCTCTTATTGATAACCTATTGATTCTTTATATTTCTACAGACTTCAGATAACCGATTACTAATATAATAACCCGAAACAAGGGAATTTTTTCGGCTCAATGCTTCTCAATAATATATATCCAATTCCGCTTGTCCCTTTAAATAAAGAAAGGTTTTCCAAGCATAAATCAGGATGCTCAAAGGTTCTGTAATAGCCGCTGTTGTTTTTATTTTGTAATATTTCGCTGATGGCGTTTTCAGCAATATCTAATAAATCAGAACGATTAAGAACTATCGATGCTTCAATTAAAAAGTCTATGCGACCTACATTGCCACAACAGTAATGGTCAATACCAGTTACTAAGTTGTTTTTTGTGGTTTCAACCGCAATATCAATATCATTAATGAAGTTTGAATCGTTGAGTATTCGAAAAGCATGTAAACGAACCAGGCCAATACCTGGAGCCCCATGACACCAAGATACTTGATAATTTTTTTCAATTGTTCTTAAATCAGCCCAATTTTTCTCACTCACGTTAGCATAATAATTTTCAAATTTAATGGCTTCATAAAAAGCTTCCTTATACTTCTGCTCTCCAGTAGATTCATATAATCGTAATAAGGAAAAAGCTATCCCGGATGCTCCGTGGGATATTCCGGTGAGGGGGCGTAAACATGTCGCACCCATCCATGCTAAATAACCTGATTCAGGGTCAATTATTCTGTTTTCGAGCAATGAATCTCCCAATGATTTTATTACTGTAAGGAGCCTTAAAGATCTTGATTTTTCAAACAGCAATATGAGCACGAGTAACAGACCTGAATTACCATAAAGAATATCGAAGTTTTTATCTTTTAGGGTATCTTCAAATTTTATAAGTTCAGAAAGTAGTAGCGCATTTCTTAGCGCATTTGTCTCATCTTTATAAGAAGCATATGCAATTAGGATATAAATTAGTCCGGCAATACCCGTGCAAAAAGAAAGATCAACTGAGTCCCCTTGCTCCGATTTCATCAAATCAAAACATAGTTGACTTTCTGCATCTATTATATATTGAATTATTTCATTATAGTCAGCGTTTTTGGTGTAATTTGATAGGGATGATAGAAAAAAGGCAATACCGAGTTTTCCCGCGTATAGCTGGCCTTTTAAAAAATCGTAAGTGAATCTACCGTTATGTTCGTAACCGTAACAATTCCATAAGAATTCTTTACCGTATATAAAGGCTGTACCTTTAATTTGGTTAGCTATCTCGATAGCCTCATACAATACATTTTCTTTATCATAACTTTTTGCCTTTTTTAAAACGTAATTCCTTTTAAAATTTTTTCGTTGAATTGAATAACGCCGCGTGAAGGCTGTTTTTATAAGGGCTACTTGATATTCGATATCATTTCGACTCAATCCTTTGATTTTATTTAAGACAAAGGCATAAGGAGATGTCTTAAAAAAGGCAGTTGTTACGACGGAATCAGATTCTTTTAAATATAAAGAAGAAGTATTGGCAATAAAATATGGAATACTTAATGACTCAATAGACTCTAACTCTTTCTGAATTATAAATTCCCTAAGTTTATTATGTAAGAATGGAGAAAGTGAGAATTTGTTTAAGTCATCAAATATATCTTTGCGTCTTTGTTTAGATTTAGATAGCGAAATAGGGACAATCGAATTTTCGAGTATCAATTGATAGTCGCGCGTCCTTCTTAAAAGAATGCGAAACTCCTTATTTTCAAAGTTTTTGAACGGATTGTAATTATTATTTAAATGTTTTTTATTTAAAACGAACAAATTGCAGATTGATTTAAAACCGCAAATAATTTCATTTAAATATTTGTTTGGATCGATTTTTTTTTCTGCATAAACGGGCTGATTGTTTTCTGCATTGAAGTGGCCAAACCGTTTTTCGAGCCTAACGGCATCACTATTTAGATCTACCCAATCCCAAACATAATCACTTAATGATTCTTTTTTCCCAAAAGCTCCCCAACCGCTGTAATCAATATGATCTTTGTTGTCCTGCGCGTCAATAAATGGTACCAGACCGGTGGAATAGACTGTGAAAAGATCAAAAGTACTTTCATTGCTAACACCGGCAAATAAACACTCTAAATCTACCAGGACAGGGTAGTCACCGTTTGCTATTATATTTTCAAAATGAAAGTCTGTTCCACGTAGCAGATAACAAATTGCTAAAAGGGCACCACATCTTTGGTAATAATCCTTAACACCATTAGGTGACGAGCAAGGCAGTGGTTCTATATATTCTGTCCAACAGTAATTAATTTTGTCTATAGTTTTTATCCCTTTTAACCTGATATCTACATCGAGATTAAGGCTTTCCAAAAGCAAGTTAAATGAAACGTCCAAAGCTCCAGATCTTGGTTTATAAACAAGTTTTTTAGCAGAGTTAAAGGATATGACTGTTGCAGCTCGCCCACACTGATGGGTATCTCCCATAAATTTCAGATGAAGAACGTCCCCTAACGGTTTGGATTCGTTAAAAACGGCTGATAATTCTTCCTTGTCGATGAATAAATTTCGATTCAACTCCTTGAGAAAATCACACTTTTGATCACAATATTCCTTAAGGACCTTTTTTATTACGGGGAATTTTCTCAGGAAGTTTTTTTCCCCGACTCCGTCTTGCCAATAATCCGCGTATTGATCGAGAAGTACTGATGAATTTTTGAAACTTTTATTAAAATGCCGCAAAATTGAGAAGCCCGGTATTCTTTTCGATGAGAAATCGGTAAAATCCTGATCGAATGCAAACTTACTTAGGTTTGCGAGACTTTCTAAAATTGATTGTTTATTATTTGGAGATAGACCTAATTCATCAATTTTTAGGATTTCTGTACTCACGAGGGAGTAAAGTTGCTTTTCAAAAGCCATAGAGGGAAAATCTTTAAGCCTTTTTATTAATAGGCGAGATTTCTTGGTTTACCTAAATGAAGCTAAACCAAGAAATGCAATTTTTGGATAAATTACTCAGGTCGCTAATTACAATAAAAACTACAGTAGCTTTCCCGTACACCACGCCCAAGAATTTACGTAAATGTTACCACATTCTTCCGGTTTATAAATTGGCGGACTTGCTTTAAAGTCTTTTAACGCCTTTGCAGAAATGTCAAACCCGTGTTTTTGGGCAACATTTAAAATGTCCTCGGAAGTGGCTTGCACCAACTCAGCTTGGAGTTCTTTGTTCTTTTCTACTTCTTGAAAAAATTTTTCTAGTGACATAGGATTTAATTTAAGGTTAGTTAAATATAAAACAAGGCAACCATTATTCAAAAAATAATTTTCTACTTAACAAAAATTTACATTCTAAAAAGTTAGCTGATTACAGCTAGGTAGGATACAACACTAATGCTTGATAAATTGAAGAAAAACAGGCTTGGTAACCGCAAGTTTGTATTGGTTTTTGATTGTACAGTCAGGTTATTATTACTTTTGGTTGCTTAGGCGGAGAAAGCCATAGAATGGAAGTTTAGGATAGTTGGGCCCACCCTCCAGGTCCATAGGTGTTCGTCATTCCTAAGCTCAACAAACAACTACGCCAAATTTCATTCAGCTTAATACGCTTTATCAAGCAAATTAAGCTTCATCAGCTATCGCTGATTTGTATAGTGTTTGATTTGAGCAAAGTCATTCCTCACGGAACTTTCCTCTGAATTTAATAACCTTCCGCTAATCAACTGAAAAATGTTAAACAGCTCGAAAGCGACTTAATAACAACGATGAGTAAAGTGGACAATACAGGGCTATTGACCACACGGTTCCGTGCTCTTTTGAGCATGTCAATGTGTAACGAGATAATTTAACTAGTTTTCGTAATCAATGAGTTGTTATGGTCAAAGTGTTGCGGAATCATTGATCCTTGGTTTGCGGAATCAGATGGTCAAGACCTCCGTATCTTCCAACTTCAATATATTCATCTCCGCAACAATCATTTGGCTGAGTGATATAGTTGACGTTAACATGTTTACTCTTCAAACCCTCGTATGTCTTATGTTGGTCCGTGATATCAAAGAGGTGATACAGAATCATCCGTTTAACCAAAGTATCCATCACCGTACTGTTTGTCAGCCTTTTATGAGTCATATATAATATCGTTTTGTTCTTCATCAAGACCTTTCGTGCTTGATATCTAGCTGGAACAACATAGATTTCATACTGCTCCGCGTATAAGCTGTCCTTTGAGCCTTTTATAACTGCTACTGTCCGCTCATACCCCGGAAGGCCTAATGAGTAATACCTGATCTCTAAATCATAAACTGACTGTTTTATAGGTGGTGGTGCTGTAATATCACTTAGATATATTGGTCTGTCAATCGTGTCCTTTATGAACTTGTTGATCTTATATCTATGTCCCGCAAGCTTTAAGGTGTGTTGACCGAAGCCGTGCAGATGCATTAATATAGACAGTATCGCAATAATTAATAAACTTGGTTTAGGCATAATTGTAATGCAGTTAAAGTTGCTAAGCTAAAGTAAGTAAATTGTCGGTCAAGTCAGTGCAACTATGATCTAAATGCATACACTTTCCTTTCCCTCTTTTGGTTGCTTACAAGGAGAAAGGAAAGGTATGCAAATATCGGCTAGTCTGCCACCGCACCAGGAAGATAGGTGTTCTTCGCTTCTAAGCTTTAACATTAATAGCGCCAGGCTTCGTTCACTTTAGTAAGCTTAGCAGCACACTAAAGCTCACTGCTTGGCCTACGTATGTGGGACATTTTCTTTTATAGGCTAATACTATATACCCCTTTCCCAAAGAAATGTCCCACTAAGCAACCCTTAAGCAGCCTGTCACTATTGATGTAAAAAGCAAAGTCACTCATCACGGAACCTTCCTCTGTCTTTCATAGCATTACGCTAACGCTTCATACTATTCAAGACAATCGGTTCCCTTGTTTGGCTCGCCTGCTTCATCGTTCGGCTGCTCAACTGATCACAGCTTTTGATGCGGCTTTACGCTCATTCCCTTAGTCAAAAGCAGCGCCAGTTGTTTGTAGCATACTGAGCAGTCGCACCTATGGTGCTTTTTTTGCTCAGACCCTCACTCAACTCGCAACGGCTTGCGAATTGTCTGTTGATAAATACTTTCTGTCAGCTTATCTTAGAAGTCCAATTAATAATATAACAATATGGATACTTTTGTAATGCCTAGACCAACAATACGGTGGAAAGAAGAACTAGATGAAGGTAGTGAATTCTATACTGCTGAAGCAATAAACGCAAGTGACAATCTGTTAGATGAATACCTATCGGCATTACAAGCTGCAGAAGATGAGACCGCAATTTGGAAAGCAATTGAGCAAGTTGTTAAAGGGTTTAACAAGTTGAATTTGCAGCATGATTGCTGTTTTATTGAAACCATGGAGAGAGAAGACTTGGCAGAATATATATATAAGGCTGCAGAGGCCGCAGGGCTCATTTATGATGGTGATGTAACAGAAGAATGGCGTGAGGATTGGTAGGAACAAGTTTAGACATTCACTTATGGAATCAATGAAATAAGAGTTGGAACTGAATATCCTCGATTGATCATTCCCAGAACTGGTTTGTTAAATGGCTGAATTGGTAGAATAAGAATGTCTAAGCACTTGTAAGGTGTATTCTGAAGACGGTTTGCTCTGTTCATAGTCGGTGAGCGAGAGTTGTCTGTTGCTGAAGGAATCTGTAAGTTAGTAAAATATGGAAGCTCAAAACATTATAGGAGGAGTAACGATTGTTGCTGCTCTGGTATTGATATTTCTAGGTTGGTCGATAGCTTACCGGAATCGAACACTTTAATGAAGCTTTGCAAAGAGGTTTTGACTTCTTAATAACAGTGCAATCGGAGTATTTCCGGATATCTCAGTCTTTGTTCTGATCTAAATTTTACGTGGACTAGGTGGATCTCCGGAACCCAAGTGGAATGAAGCTGCCGGCTGACAATAAAAGCATGTCTAGCGGTTGAAACATCGAAATCCGACCCCACAGGTTCGTTCCGAATCTGAAAAAACTGAAATCTGTAGTTGACTGCGGAGGGATGATTTTGGCCTGCGAGTCACCGCGGGTAACATCGATAGTCGCGGTAGCGCCTAATACATTGATATTTTTTACTTAAAGTACATTAACTGACCATCTTGATAATCGAGAGTCAGTGTTCTGGGTTAATCAGCCATTGCCATAATTTTTCTGGCATCGTGATTAAATTTAATGATTGACTTATTCCTTTTAATGGAACGTTTGAACAAGGAAAAAGAGGTTCCATTATATTCTTTTAAGACCGTCAAAAAATAATTAGTGATTTTTCCTCCGCTATGAATCGGTTCAAGTTTTCTTACAGATAACGAAAAATATTTTTTTTCTTTAAAATTATTTATATATTGTGTTATAAACAGAATGTAATACCCTCTTGCCGCGTTCTATACAAAGATTATTACAATTCCTCGTTATTAATATATCTTGAAATATTAAAATTTCATAAGCTTTACTTGCTGTGACCGTGATTTGCGTTTTGTTTTAAAACAACCCTTATCCGAGTATCACAATGTCGAAAAACCTTTCACCACAGGACTTTCTTAAGAAATCTGTGATCATCGGGATCTCCGTATCTCGGGTTATTAAATCAATGTCTATGCTTTTAGGACTTTCGGAGCAAGTCGCTCCCAAAGTTATTGATCTTAGCATTTGCAAAAGCCAATGGAAAATCCTATTAAATCTAAATACAGGAGTATCACCTTCTATTTTACCTTAAACTTTTTTGTTATGAAAAAGACCTTTACGATCTGTCTATTCTTTTTGTCTGTGGCAAGCGTGGCCTATTCGCAATGTCATTACCGGCTCAAAGTAGTTCATTTTACAAAACCCCAAAGCTACTCAGAGATGTTTTTGCTACCTCCTGGAGCTAAGATAGCAAAAGAAGGTTTTATTTTTCCTAAAAACCAACTGGAATTCCAAACCAAGTCACGTTTCCAATACCAGTCCTTAACAATCTCGGGACTAAATGAAAATGATTTTAATGCAGTTGTCAGTAATGTAAAAAAGGGTACATATTTGAGCAAGAAGGGAACGGTGTTAGGTAGTTCACCCAAGCCTTCTATGAAAGGTTATTTTAAATATGAAATATCATCAAACCATAACGATCTGAAGATCGAGATCGATATGGATGATTTTGTGACCAACAAATACTTTAAGGCTGGACAATATGATAATCCTTATTATCAATTGGCCAAGGACTTATATGAGACACTTAGTGGCTTTGAAACAAGCTCGCTCAATAATCGCAATGGCTGGAGTTACGGGGTTACGCAAAGTATTGTCGAAAAACTGTTTGAATCTTTGCCCATACCACAAATTGCTGTTTTAGATCAATACCTCTACTCGAGGACGAAAGATTGCTCCTATAATTTGCTTGATCCCAAGATATGGCTGTTCGTGGATGATGTATCGAAGATCCAACCAACACTCGACAAAAAATTCTGGCAAATGAACCTTGACGCTGTTTCTTTGCATAAATTTTACCGGAATGAGGATGGACTGATCAGGCAGATCATTAGCGGAAATTGGCAGGATGCATTAAAAACGACAAATTATGTAGATAATGCAACCGGAACCGTACTGGTCGCTTCGTCCGGGGACATTCAATTTTCATCGGTTTTGAATATTCGTCCCTATGTGGGGGTTTATAACGGCCCGCTGAAGCCGAATAATACAGTTTCCGATAATGCCGACAAGTATGCGGACAAGTTCTCGGAACGAAACTCCTTCATGTTCTTTAACTATAAATTCGACGATGCGTTTTACGCGTCTGTCATCGATACTAACCCCTTAACAAATAAGGCTATCATACCCGCGGTTTATGGATTGCGTAACCTGATCGTATCGATGATACAAATTAAGGTCGATCATGCGCCCGAACCTGTTCAACTGGGCTCGACACTTGGCATATTGCAACAACAGAACGAGATACCAGATGTCAAGGGTATTGTTGTCAAGCGCCATTTTAAGGACGGGTTCAAAGAAATTGCTAACCCTCCTTCTGACTTTATCTTTTTACCAGGCGACGAGGTGGAGTACTAACGCCGCAAACATTCCTTTTACTGTCTTTAACTAATATATATTCCTATGGGACCTGTAAAGAAATACAACCGGCGTGAATTTATTAAATATGGCGCCATATCAGGTGCGGCACTGACTGTTTCTCCGTTAAATTATTTACTGCCCGGTGAGTTAACTTTTCATCTGGTGGATCCAGGTGTTTATATACCACCGCCTGAAGCCGGGCCGGCTCAGATCTTTGTGTATTGTGGGAAGTATAATGAAGCGACTTTAAAGCTTTCAGACGTTTTTTCAACTGAAAAAAAGTTTCAGGGAAATGTGGTCATCGCATTTTACAAGGGTCAACTGCCTAAGGTAAAAAATGATCTCACCGTTATAGATCATAATCTCAATAATGCCCGGAACATCATCTGGTTAGATGACTACAAGGAAGATACCATCAACAACGCTTTTGACAGTTCGGGTATAATCGCGAATGATACTAACCATGTAACACAAATGCCCACAGGCATCGGAGACGATCTCGATTACCGATTTGATCTCGAGACGATGCCTTCAAAGCCCGTCCTTGAGTTCAAACCTCTTCTGAACACCATTTTGATAAACTATGAAGCGAGCCCGTTCATGCTTACCGTGAATGGCTCCTCAGCTTCTGTTAACCAGATGGAGATACCGGTAATCCATTTGAAGCAAACGACCTTTGGATTTAATTCTTTGGTTAAAAATTCTTGCGGGGGGATTCGCTTCAAAACAAGCGCTTTTTTGGATAAATCAAAGCCCATCCAACCTTATTCAAGCTACATTATTGAAGAAAGCGATGGAAAGTCAGCTTTGCACCATATTAGTTATTTTGAGAACAAATCTTTTGGTGACAATGCCGCATTGGTCATCACTTATTTCCCGTTCAGAGTATTTACTAATGAGACAGAGCCGGTCACTTCGCTGGAATGTTCCCTGACGACCAATCAACCGGTCAGGTCAAATTTCCTGAATGAATACGGCAAACGGTTCCTGATCCGGGACTTTTCAAAATTCATTTGCCGGCTGGTAATAATAAAAGTACCCAACGATGTTCAACCAAAATACATTTTTATTGCTGGCGGCGGCGTCACGGTCAACAACAATGGTGGCTCAGCTGATGGTAATCTATTACTAGGATATTCGGGAACGGAACGGTTGAAATTGAAAGGCAGTTCCATTCACCTGGCCTTTGTTTATACACACCTGCTCAGATTAAGGAAAGACAATTATGAATTGGACACATCGGGTGATAGTATAACCAGCCAGCTCTTATTCGATCAGATGAGTTATTGCTTGGATACGGATAAATCACCTAATTTCAATAACAGTGATCCGGGTTTTACGCTGGCCAGCGGCGGCAGGAATGCGTATTACAAGGCTATTGAGATCGGCCAGATGCCAGCGCGTCCCCGACCCGTTGTCGGAAACGGCCATCATTCACCGCTGCTGGGAGCCGAGCGCAAATTAGTGCCTTTAATACCGACGCTGGCCTTTTGTCATGCCCTTGACCTAGAAGATAACGGTTTCCTGAAGGAGTCGTTGCTTCTAGAAAAAACGTTTACCAAAATGAGGCTCGTCAACTTCGACGGAGTTCAGGCTGCGCCTGATGCATTGATCAACCCGCGGGGCTTTATACAGCTTGGCAATAATTACGAGTACATTCCGACAATTAAAAATCCAAAAAAAAAGAATGCAACGCTGTATAAAAAAGTAATTAGTGATCGCGAAAACTACCGTTTTTCAATCCAGAACGGTGACAATGATCTTGATTTCAGGTTGTCGATGTCGCGCGAAGATGTATTTTTTGTAATGACGCCCCAATTATTGCACGACAGCCTTTCTACGGTGAATTTTGATATTTTTTTTGGGATACATGGGTTTGACGTGAACCTGATCTATGCTGAAAACGGTGCGCCTAAGAATGACGCGCAGATCATCATTTTTAAGCACAGCCGTTTTGCTATGAATGATTTGGTAAAAGAGACTACCAAGTGGTCCAACCAGGGAAAATATCAGCGGGGTGGACTGCAAGGCGCGATCAGTAAGAAATTTCAAGAACTGGATGATGCCGCGGCCCGGAATAAGGACGGAGATTATGACTATATCAATAATACCGTCAGAAATGATCCGAACTGGAACGGCGTATTGGTGCTGAACATTCCTATCGGTGGCCCTTCCGAACTACCCTCAGTCTTTTCGGGTCTAACCGCATCGCAGACGCTGCAGCAGCCTGCGGCTGGCAGCAACCTGGTACCCCTGAGGACAAAATTGGGTTTTACCTATATCGCATTGCCGGTTAACAAAACTTTTGTTGATCCGCTGACGAAACTGATCGCCATCAAAAATACGGCCTTCTATGGTTTGATCGACTATGATAACCTAAGGGAGCCTAATCCGGCTGATTACGCTGTCATTAAAAAACACCTGAATGAGGGTGACCAAGTCAAGTTTTTACTCAGCAAGCTTTTGGTCAGGTTTGAAAATAATGAGATCAAGCACTTCAAGTCGGTCGCTTTTGTCCGGGTTCCTCATTTATTCGAAGAAAGTATCCGGTATGATGGTACGGCGTTGTCTACTGCTGACAATCCGCCGGCAACAGCGGAAGTGATCAAAAACCTGGTTCGCTTAGATGGACATTACCAGAAAAACAGCAGCGGCGCTGATCAATTCAGCTTTGACTTAAAGAGCGATATCCATTTAGAGTTTAACAATGATTGCTTTTTAGCCAGCCTCGACTTGCACAAGGCATCTTTCAATTATGACGGCGACCATTCAGATAGCTATCGCTTTGACTTTGACGGTGAAGCCCGCTTCAAACCAGATACTGCAACGCTTACTAAACTGATCCATTTTGACTCGATCGTTTTTCAAAATATAGGGCTCTCCTTCCAGGCCAAACAGTTGGCGCTGCCGGATATTGGTTTCGACGTCAGCAAATTATTCGTCATTCCAAAAATCAGCTTTGACTGTAAAAGTTTTTTTGGCAGCTTCCCGCTCCGGTTCAACCGTTTTCAATGGTTTAAAATCAACGGGGGGCATCCTGCAAATTATGATTTTCACGATATAGGCCATTTCGACCTCCCGGCAGACGGCAGTTTGTGGAGCCTGATCTTTGATTTTGACTTGGGTACACTCGGTAACCTCGATTTGTTTAAAGCCTTGAAAGCCGAACTGCTATTTGGCTGGTCTAAAGGCAAGGGCTTGAAATTTGGTTTGAAACTCAACGGACCGAGCCAGGCGAGCGTGCATATCAATTTGTTCGGCGCTTTAGGATTGGATATCCAAACGGTTGATTTTTGCCAGGTCGGCGACCACTTTATGCTACGGCTGGCCGACATCCATCTCAGTATCCTTGGAACCAGGCTTCCGTCAAAAGATGACAATTTCAGTGCGATGATATTCGCCGGGCCGGGTAATAAAACTGCCTGGTTCCTGGCCTATATCGAGGGGCATGACCCGGATCCAAAAAAAAACAAACTTTTATTGAGCGTTGGACAGCGGGTGGGCCTGGACGATATCAGCACGGTCTATTCCGTGCAGTCTGCAATTGATTATATCAAGTTGAATGTCTTCAATCCAGCTTACGCGGTTTGCAATTCCAAGGTGCCGGATAATGTTTACCGTCCGCAGGCCAACTGGCTGGTAGCTTCCGATAGTTTGCTGGATGGCCTTTCCGGATTCATCAACTTCAAATTCATTTTCAATGATCCAAGTTTGTATGGCGTCTACCTGGAGTTGGTGAAGCTGTTCAGCATAGACATATTGTACAAGAAAGTGTCTGATGACCTAGGCATTTGGGCGCTGGAATTTGCATTAGATCCAAGCCTGCGTGTGATTGATGCCGGCGAGATGGTGATCACACTGCCTGACCTCGGCATCATGATATCGACCAATGGCGATTGGAGGCTGGATGTAGGTTTCCCGGTAGCCAATAACTGGTCACGTTCCTGTATGATTCAGCTACGGCCTTTTATCGGCTGGGCCGGCATTTATATATCCCGGCTTCGTTCGGCCTCGCTGTCATTGTTCGGGCCTTATACGAAACTTTTGAAAAATCAGGGTAACGGTGCTACCATCCTACAGGCTGGTCTCGCTGTCCGTATAGGTATAGGTGCTTATATTGATAAAGGAATTTTTTATGTGGGAGCATCTATAAGCGTTTATGGGATTGTAGAAGGCGCATTTGCTTTTGACAGCGGGCGTGGAAATTTGGGTCAGTTATTGCCGGATGCCTTTGCTTTGATGGGCCGGATAGGCGCAATAGCTGAACTGATCGGCTATGTCGATTTCAAAGTGATCAAGGCGGCTATCCACATCCTCCTCCGTGTGGAATTCGGGATGACGTTGGTCTATATCGAAAGTGCCGGGTTACAGCCCGTACCTTTATATATCGAAGGTCAGGTGGAAGTCAGCCTGGATTTCACGATCGCTTGCTTTAAGGTGTTCGGTCACCATTTCTGCATTACGATACATTTATCCTTTAGCGCTTATGTGCGCTTCAATTACACACTTGGCGGAAATTCAGGAGGCGGAAGCGCATTGAATTACGCTCCGGCGCCGAAGGAAATACCGGTAAATGACCTGGGCGATATTCCGGTGGTGTTTATTCCGGCATTTACCCCTAACACCGTGGAAGGGCAAAAAGTCAATTATTTGATTTACAATTATGCGATCCCATTCTTCGGTATCAAAGCTGACAAAGGCGCTTTGACCTCCGTGGGTCAAAGCAATGTCGTCCAGGATGGCATTCTGCGTCCGCTTTTCTCGGCGATCTTTGATGCTTATGGACAAAGGACCTTACACTATTCCGATCTCAAAAACATCTTGCTTAAACGCAAACGCTTTGATGCAGATCCGGAGCTAAAGTTCAGCTTCCCTAATTACCGGCCTGTGTTTTTGAGCGGTTATGATACGACTGCCCAAAGCGTGATCAACGATGCGATGCTGAAAGCTTATTTTCATATCAGCGACGGCGATCTCACCGATTATTATAAGAGCGCCGCAGCCCAGGACTGCGGAGGGGCTAATTCGAGTTGCCTATACCGGCCGGTTTCTATTCCGATATCTTCCAGGATTAAGGTAGTGGAAGCCGGTGGCGCACATTGGGAAACCGTTGATAAAGGATTTACGGTGAGTATGAGCGGAATCTTTTCGGACAATGCAGCCCACGACCACCGTACAGAAACCAAGCGGAACTATACTTCGGATCATATTTATACTTTAGAAAGCAAGTTTGAAAACAGCAAAACCCAGTATGCCCCGGTGGCAAAAGCTAAACCGGCAGACCCGGATCAGGACCTTAGGGAAGACTTCGCCATTCAGGAATACTTCCGGTTGATGGGTCTGATCATGCTTGAAAGCTATTACAATTACAAAGCCGGCCTGGACAAGAATAAAAACACACCTGATTACGATCCGGAATTGACGCTTCCGATGCTTTTTGCGGATGATAAATGGGCGTTTGATGCTCCGAGGGTTGAAGCGCTGCTCGGACAGGTTAATTATTTTTACAACAACGGGCTGAGGTTTGCGGATGTGCAACATGATCCGAACCAGTACCAATCCTATTTTTCGATGATCGGGCAAACCGAGATCGTAGCTGATCTGCTCGATGAAACAAAAGTCTTTTTAAAAGACGTACACATTTCGCTCAAATCTAACAGCACAAATGACGTTACGGAGATCACCAAAGACTTGTTTGCTGATGAGAACCTTTTGCGGACAGATTTTCTTGAACGGGCCCGGACACAGCTTTCAGCCACGGCAGCCTCTATGGGCGATCAATTTAAAAACGGCCATAATAGCAAAACAGAACAGTTGATCACCACGCCTTATCAATTGGTCAATCTCCGGCTTGCGGTTAATAATAGCAAGACGGAAAGCAAAGATGGGCAAGGAACTTTCCGCTTTTTCGAAATTCCTGGCAGCATTCACGCCAAATTCCCGAACAGCCAGCGATGCGTGCTGCGGACGTTGTTGTCACCTAACGGTAACGGCGTGAAAAAGGAGGACTTGATCCTGATCAGTTCTATTGCTTGTTGTAACCTGTCTTTCAAAATAAAATGTCATAAGCCGGGCGTAGATACAGTTTCCCTGGAACTGTCGAATGTGACTATCGATGACCTGGACTTGTTTAATAAGCTTGTGATGTACCCGCCTGCCGGGGGCATAAAAACGGTCAGTTTGTACGATATGCGCAACCCACAAAAACCTGCGAAGGTAGATACCAAGAATCTGTCGATCGTCAAGACGAATATCTCCAAAAAGACCCATCCGCCAATCATTATTAATGAGAATCAACTGGCAGCAGATACCGTAGCGGGGCCGGAAGCTTATTTCGCGGTTATCGATAAGGACGTTCCGAACTTCATCCGCTTAATGTGGGAAGGCCTGACGACCAACGACGGAGGTTATTTTCTGATCAGTTCTACTGTGGGACCTTTGAATGCCTTTGACAGTGAAAAAACGGAGTATCTACTGATGCTTTCGCTGGAATTGACTGATGGTGTCAATGCGGCAGCAGCGGAAGGCTATTGCAACTATTTTAAGATTTATAATCAGCCGAATAAGGTCTTTTCAGGAGTTGACGGGAACGCCCATCTCGTATGCGAGGTCTTGCTGGATAAAAAGGATGGCACCGGGCAGTATTCCACCTATGTAAAAGAATACTATCCGACCATTCCTGCGCACTGCTTTGGTGTTGAACTGGAGCGCACTGCGGTAAAGATCGGTTCCGGCCGGGAGGCAAAAACTGATACCAATTCATTTTTGCAATTTATCCCGGTTGCTATCAACTTAATGGATACCGGCGGCGTATCTATGCTGTGCGGTGACGACGCTTTCCCGATTATGCCGAAGGATAAGCCTGACGATGATAAAAAGTATGCCGGGAGAAGTTATTATAATCATATTACTCCGTTAAGAAATTATGATCCAAATGACCCCCATAATCTGAAACGCTATGATGCCATTCACAGCGTAACGAAAGTGAGCTTTACACTGCGCGACATCTATGGGTTCGATTTCTGCCCTCTGCCGATAACTTTTGACTACCAGCATGTTTATTTCGATAAGATTGTAGCGATTCACGCATGGCCGGGAATCACTTTTTCTTTTTGGCTAAACACAGCAGTAGATATGAAATGGACATTGACGCTCACGATCAACGAAAAAGCCATTGAAACGCTTTTAAAGAATATCAATGGCGTAGCCGATACCGTTAATCAGTTAAATACCATTAAGGCACAACTGCTGGACACCAACTGCCAAATAGGGGTCAAGAACATTAACCCGGATAAAACAGCAGTAAAAGTGACGATGGTAAAGGACAAAGTTTTGAGTGTATTGAACGCGGTGATCCAAAAACTGGGCGCAGATCCAAAGGGGCCTGTGCAGGAAAGCTATCCATTCACGTTTGAGATCAAGACCCCAGATTTCAAAACGATGCTGAATCCGCAAGTCTATATCAGCCGTGAAGTCGATGAGACCTATTTTGTTGCGAAGCCCGCCACCTCAGATCCGAATGAGATCTGGGATTTCGACATGATCAGTTGTGTTCATACGCCTATACCGCTTGTCAAACCTTCCAGTTGGAAAAAGGGCGACCATATCGACAATCCCGGCCGGGCGCTGAATAAAGCGCTGGCTAATACCAATTTAATCGTCGGCGAAGGTATGCATGAAAATGCGCACGTTCTTTTCCTGATCGACAAATCCAAGGTGACCAGTGCCTTTGTCACTGTCAAATTCGATCCGTCTGTTTATATGGCTATACGCCCCTACGTTAACCAATATTGGGCCGGCGAATATGTACCAACCGGAAGTAAACCGCTGAAATTTAGCCGCGTTGACCTGGATCATTCGCTCAGGCTCGTTCTAGGAAAAATAGACGAGTGGTTGAGCGGTAATAACCTTTCTCAGCTTTCTTTGGACAAATGCATAAATATTCTGGTGGACGGGAAAAAATGTCTGGTAAAAGGCGATGTTGCATCTGGTGTAATTTCAGACCGTACTGCTGAGTTGTCGAATAAACTGGATTTTTTCCAGGCTCACGGCGACAACATCAAGTCGGAGGAATTTGAAGATCAACTCTTAAAAAAATTACTTAATTATTATCAAACCGATGGGATATTGCATACCTCGGTGCCGGCCCAAACTGACTTGGCCGGTCACCGGTTCACCTTGAGCATCCAACCAGGAGTTGATCCGGCGGATAATACCATTAATTATGCAAAAATGTACGAGATCGATAGCTCAAAAATTCTTTTTGATGCAAAAAATTCTGCAAAATGGGATGTACTTTTCAACTACACGGGTGATCATACGACGTACGCCAAGGACACGTATAAATTTAACGCCGTACCGGCTATCACGCATATTGAATACGAGATCGGTACGCTGGGTATTTACAACAATGGTATCGAGCGATCTAAATGGATCCAGCTTTATGAGCCATTGACTTTGCCGAAGATTGACGTAGACGGATTTCCGGTCATTACGCGAAGTGTTCCTCCCGATCCTTTGATTTTGACCAATATGGGAAGCGGAGAATCACCCGATGACGGAAGTCGTCAATGGACAACCGATTTGGGTAAATGGCGTTACCACTTTGGCTTAAGGGACAGTGTACCTGCTCCGTCCAAGGATAAGCCCAACGATAAACCTAATGAGGATATCTATTATGTTCCTGGGGACCGGTTTTATATTAATCTTGCGTTTAAAAAAGCGGACGGCAATAGCCTGAACGAAGATGCAGCCAGGAACTTCCCGGGTTTCCTAGCGTATTGGTCATCTTTGATCAATACGGGGGCGCTTGACCCTGCAACAGCAAATGCGAATGCCAAAATGATTGACTTCGCAGCAGCGCTTCGAAAGGAACTCAGCGTTCCCCCGCCAAAAACGGATCCTTTACCGCCGATCAGTAATTACGCCGAAGGAACGAGCTTGTTATTGATCCTGGAAAAAAAAGACACCAGCCGGTGGAATGTTTTCGCATTTACCTTTGATAAAAGTTTCAACACGCGGTTCTATGTCGCCAACGGTGATCATCCCGACATCCATTTGAAAGTAAACGATGAGGTTACTGACATCAACAAGATTGTCTTCGGCGGGATGAATGTCTTTGCTGAGCCGCATTTCGTGTCTGTAAAACCGCAGGTTTGGGTGACCAGGAATGAGAATGTCAAAAACGCTAACTTTAAGTTTACCTCAGGCATTATCAGTCCGACGTCCTGGACCACTATCCACCTTAAATATTTGAAGGGGATACACACCAACGGCGCGTTAAACGCCATCTTTGCAGATATTTGTAAAAGGGACACTACCACGCAAAAGTTGTTCACGACGCTTCCGTTAAAAGCTACCGTTAAATATCCGATCAAAACGGCTGACTTGGGGAAACACCGGAACTTAACACTTCCAACACTATCGATACGGCAACTGGAATTTAAAGAAGGAATCGAATTTGCTGTAGACGTGGATAAAATATTCACCAATATATATGAGAACGGCTATCCGGCGATAACACTGGATGTTTCCAATATCGATGAGGGGCAAGATAATGACTTGCCTATTTTCAGCGCGAACACGATCTTTAAATCGACATGACAGACCGATGAAAACAAAGATATGGATAAGCACATTTGCCTTGCTGCCTCTTTTGGTTGCTGTAAAGGTCGCGGATAATAATAAAGTGTGTACAGTGAACACAATCATCAATGGGCGGGTCACCATCGTCTGCTTTCGTCAAGGCGATTCTGTTTACTTGTTGCGAGATATGAGCAGGGGGCATGGCATCATTACGCTGCACGCGGATCAGGACGGTAACGAGGACTTCTGTTCTCACACGGCCGACTGGAAACTGGACAGTATAAACAGAGGCGCTTTAGATGTTCATTATTGTGTAAGCAAAACTTTTGATTTTTATGAAGAAGTATTCCATCGAAATAGTCTAGATGGCTTTGGTTGCGCGATTTACAGTTATGTCAATGATCACGCCATTAAAGATAATGCCATCTGGGCTAACAGGCAGTTGCGCGTGGGGATCAACAGTCAGACAGGACGCACGGTGGTTTCGCTCGATATCGTTGGACATGAACTGACCCATGGCGTGATCGCAACTACGTGCAGGTTGGCTGCAGAAGGCGAGCCGGGAGCTATTAACGAAAGTATTTGTGATATCATGGGCAAATCGTTGGAATTTTGGGTAAGGGGGAAATCTGATGAATGGGTGATTGGATCGGAAGCCGGGTTGCATTTCAGGGATATGGCTGATCCGCGCCGGTTCAAACATCCCGTGAACTATAACGATAGTACGTATTGGTATAACGGAATCGAAACAAAAGTTGCGGCTCACGTCAACAGTACGGTTGGCAGTCACATGTTTTACCTGCTCGTTCACGGCGGAACAAGCCAATGGGCCGGGCATATTTATGATGTAAAGGCTATATCCCTTGCCGAAGCAGACCAAATTATTTATTTTTCATTCGTTAAGTACCTTTTTCCGAGATCAACCTACAAAGACTGGCGTGCTGCCTGTCTTGCATCAGCTAGCGATCTTTTTGGAAAAAACTCTCAGCAATACCGCTCGACAGCTGTCGCCTGGTCAGCTGTCGGCATAGAAGAAAAATGATTTTAAAAACAATTCAAAATTCACATGAAAAAGCTCATTTTTTTAATCGCTTTAGGTTCTATCTCGAGCCTTGCTATAGCGCAAGACAAATGTTCCCAAGTGATCCAACTTTTGGACCAAGTCAAGGATGCCTGCCAAGCCTATCCGCCTCAAGATTATTGCAACATCTTTGTCGGTCAAGCGATAAGCGACATGTATCAGATAGATGATTTCAAATTGTCTGCTTCACCGACTGGATTTTATGATGCAAATTCTATAGTCTTAAACTTATTTACTACCTGGTCGGCAAACTGGCAAAATCTTGGAACCGCCGATAGCCAGGATGTGCTTAATGCTGCTCAGAATGTGGCCAATTCAAATAAATGCGTAATTGCAGTATGGAGAAATCCCAACCCGTCTAATCCCGGCCACATATGCTTGATCTTACCGGGACAATTGACCGCCAGCGGTACTTGGGGACTGAACGTGCCTAACTCCGCAAATTTTGCGATGAATGCTCCAGCCAATAATTATGTATGTGATAAACTAAGCAAGGCCTTCCGGGCGAACGCAGCGCCTGCGGTTTACCTATTTGTTCACAATTGATATTCATCATGATGCGGTTGAAAATTTGTATTCTCGGTTTTTTCCGAAGTTAATTTATACAAGCAACTCCCTAACTATTGCAATCATGAATACACATAGTTTTTTTAAGCCTAGTTCGAGTCAATTAATCTAGAAATTTAACACCGCATCTATCGCCGAACGAAAAATTGGATTGATATTTCATGGTCGTGATTAAATTCTCATGCCGATACGTTTTTGTAAGTCAAGGTCGCGCAAGAAATTCCATCTCTTGCTTCTGGCTTTCGTTCAATGTTATATACTAAGTTTTTAGCTTGTTCATAACGTCACCTCGGATATCCGATAACACCGTCAACTCAATATCTGATCAGTCTTAGCTTGAATTTAATGGTGGACGGCAAAACCGTAACCCGGACGATCCCCGCGTTTCATATCGATCTTTAAGAATAAACAAGGGCAGGCAAAACAATCAATACTATCATTGTATGTTTTACCAGATGAGAAACGTAAAATCGTTTTTTTGCTGTTTTATAGGTAGAAAAATAAAAAACCCCAACTTGCCGAGCTGAACCTTACCTTTTGGTTTTCAAGCATTCAAAGGCTAGGCTAGGGCCCTTTTAAAAATTGTTGATAGAATTCTAAAGCTTTCAGCAAGACGGTTCGAATTTGGTCCTACTGCGACTACCGAAGCGCTTTTCTTAAAACTCTACTGGTTTAAATGCGAATGCAGTTGGTTGTTATGTTAACATTGGGTTCGATAGCAGTCTTTGCGGGTCTTGTAGCTACTATGTGCAGTATTTGTAAGTGTACTGTCAAGATCTAAAATTATATACATGATTAAAGTGCAATTAAATTAAATGGCGGACTTTTATCTTCTTATATCTTTTTCCCATTCCCAAAGTTATTGCCGTTGGATTTTTTATGATTAATTCCCCCTTCTGCAGACTCGCAAGTGCTTGTTTAATCTCCTGAAAATCGTTTCCGGACACACCGAATAAATCTTTTATTACCCCATCGTTAATGGACTGTTGTTTCATGATTAAAGGGTATTGAGCATTAGCGTAAAAATCAAAATGCTCACTTTTGAAGTGATCCATGTTTTGAGTTGCTAATATTATACTTAGCCCTTTATTTCTACCGACAGCGATTAAATCGCGTAGAGGTTTATTATCAAACCCTAACATGTAGTGTGCTTCGTCAATTATCGTAAAATGGCGAAGTTCTACCGCATCTTCCCCAATTGCTTGTTTGGGTAGGTGCTCATATATTGTGTTTAATTTAGATACGATGAAATAAACAATGGCTTTAGCAATGGGGCCATCTTTTGGAAAACCATCCATTTTTACAATATAACTTCCTTTTATCAAATCAACCTTATCTTCCGACGAAAACAAATTTGTCCGAATTAGTTGCTTTAAAACAGAGGTTATGCTATCATCTTTTTCTTTATCCTTCCCCACCAATAAGCTAACATATTCTTTTAGAATTATATCAAACGTAATTGACTTGTTCTGCGTTCGTTTATAAGCATTTATCACCGCTTCAGCTAAGCGATTACCCATATTGGCACTAATCGAAGACCTATCGATTGCACCTAAAGCATTTGATAACTCATTTGCATATAAATTGATCTCATTTTGCGGTCGGCCAACAAATTCTTTGAAGGGCGTGAACGGTAGTGGAGAGACAATTGGATCTAAAATTGAACTTCTATCAGTTTCAAACAAACTTAACCAACTATTGTTCGCTGGATCGGAAAACTCACCCTTATAGTCAAATAATAAAAAATTAACCGGATATGGGGTTTCAATTGATAAAGCCCGAATCTCATTAATAAGTACGGCTAGTAAATTGGATTTGCCAGATCCTGTTGTTCCCGCAACCAGAATTTGAGTATTGGTAATGTTTTTGCCATTCAGATTTAATAAAGCAGGTATATCATCCTCGTAACTTCCGATATTGAGGTTCAAAAAAGGAACCTCGCCTGAATTACCCAATCTGCCCGAATTGTTGCTTTCAGTGATCAAATAATTATCTAGAGATGTATCGTTAGATAGTAAACTTATTCCACGTAAGATTTCAGCGTTAATGATTTTGCTTTTTAATGAGCCGTTGTCCCAATCAATCCCAATTCCATTATAGCGTAATTTAAGCAATGCAGAATAAACAGTTCCTAAATTGTGTAATGTAAATAAAGTTTCAAATATCCGATTTCCCGATTTGGAAATTTGAACCTGATCGACATCTTCTAGAGTACGCTTTTCGGCAACCGATAAACCAGCTAGTAAACACATACGTATAACCTTATTTCCTGTTAATATGATGGGTTTTTGCTTTGCCGAATACTTGTCGAGATTTATGCGACTTTCTATTTTACTACGGACTTCTGTCAGGTTCTCAATCAGTCCTTCCGCCTGTCTGATATTTTGAAGATTGATTACGCTCATTTTAATTTAGGGATGGGATTGTGAAGTAACCAGGAACGACTTGGGTTAACTGTTGTTCTCTGTCTCGTTTTAAAGTATAAGTTTTTGATATGAAAGGTTCAATCTTAGCGTAATCCTTATCCGGCCTTATTTCGCTGTCAGAGCTTAATAGCAAAGTTTGATGTGATAATTCCGGGAAATAGTTTTCTAACACTGTAGCCCTGCTTGTTTCGTCCAAAACACCCATTACCGTATCAATCATCACCGGAGGATCATAATCACCAAATTCGTGTAATGCTTTTAGCAAAACCTGAACAACTATTTGTTTAGATGCGGTATTTAATTGATTTAAGTAAATCTCATTACCAGCCTTGTGATATATTTTAAAGGTTAAATTAGTTAAGCTTTCAGACAACTGAACTCTATCTATTACATCTTTATAAGCTGCTAAATTTACGTTTAGATCCGCCTTCATTTTATGTTCGATTTGTTGCTTCTTAACTTGCAATAGTTTATTTGCAACATCTTCGAAAAAGTTTTTAAGTTTGGCTAAAGTATCGTACTTAGGATCAGGGTCTTGACTCATTTGAATATCGTATTGATGTATACGCTTATCAATATTTTTTATCCCGGAATTTAATTCAAAAAGTTGGTTTTCAAAGCTTTTAATGCTCGCTTCGTTATCTTCAAACGCCTTTAATATTGTATAATTCCTTCCGGTAATCTGTGCCTTCATTTGTTCAATTTGAACTTCAAGCCCAAATATTTGATTCAAACTTAAGTTTAATTCTTCTTGCTGTTGCTTTAAGGAAGGATATACATTATTTGACTTTGTATATAATAAACGTTCAATAGCTTTTACTTCCGAAAAGTCTAAGAAATCGTAATCGTCGGTTGATATGGAATTATTAGAAGAGGATATAACAATATCTACTAATTCCGTTAAAGTTAGTTCCCTGTTTGCTATTTTATGTTCAACAATGTAATCAAGGATAATTTTACTTACAGCCTCAATTTGCTCGGGAGCAATGTTTGAGTTTGATTGTTGTTGGTTATCAGACTTGATTTTGAGTATTAGATTGATTTCTTGCTTAATTGATTCAAGTAATTTTGGTAAACCTACCGTTAGTTCTATATCCTTAATAAATTCATCTGCATCATTTTTATATAAGGCTTCCTTTTTGTATATATTCTCAATTTGAAGCCTGGTCTGTTCAATTTTGTTCTTTAAAGTGGACTCCTGGTTAAGTCCGCTTTTTAAATTGTCATATAATTCTTTATTGGCGACGGAATATTGTAAAGCATCTTGGAGCCGAAGCTCTATATTGCTTACAAGTTCTTCTTTCGTTTTCTTTTCACTAACAAGCGTTAAATATTCATGCTTTTCGTTCTCTATTTGTAAACGTTGAGCGGTATATGTTTGGAATAAACTTTCTGAAGCTTTGGCCAAGTGCATGTATTTGTTGAATCCCATCACATTTTCAATATTCTCTTTAATTACCCTGTTTAGCTGATCTTCTTTTAAAAGGCTACCTGCTTCCATTGCATCAAATAGAAAATAACGACTTAATTCTTGAGGTAAATTGGCCTTGATAATTTTGTTTACCTGCGCTTCCTGTTCTGCTCGCTGTGCAGGCGGGGTAGCGGTTCCATAAGTAAAAATAGAACCGTTCATGTTAAGTTTTACGCTTTCAACAGGTTGGTCTACGGGGTTGAGGATATAAGTTCGGGTTAGTACATAATGTTGCTCTTCATTTAAAACCTTTCCGGTAAAATGTAACTCAAGTTCTATTTTCTCATCCTGTTTTCCTAGTGATCCAGCGTTAAGCAATTCCTTGAACTGTTTGTTATTATTAAGCTTCAGGCCATACAAGGCGCCATAAATTGCCTCAAAAAAGGTTGTTTTACCGCCGCCGTTTACACCACCAATTAAAACAATGGGTTTATCCTGTTCAACTGAAATATCTAAATCAAGATTGAGATATGTTTTAAAGTTTTTTGCCTTGATTCGCTTAATAAGCATGATTATTTTATTTTAGATAGTGCCTTGTCAATAACTTTTTCCAATGATTTTTCGTCAATATCCTGATTGCGAATTTTCTTTTCATGATACTCTTTTAATAAGTCGTCTCTTATCCAATCAAATTCTAATTGATGATCTGTGCATAACGCTTCAATTAAACCCATGTCCTCTTTGCGAATTCCATAGTGTAGGAATGTTGTATCTAAACCTTTTTTTGCCATAATCATTAAATGCTAATATTAGACGGATCTAAAAAATCCCAACCAGTTAAGTCGTTAGTATCTTGTATTCTATTTGGGCAATACCTGAATGACATTACACCGTTAGTTTCAGAAGGTATTATTACCCCACCGAATAGCTTTTTATCGGTTTTAACGTTGTTTTTCGACTCAATATATCCAATTAAAGCGTTGTGCTTTGCTGGGGCATCTGGATCCGATCTTTTTGTTTTTGTGTCAAATAAACCTATCGTTTGTTCATTAAACTTCACAACAAAATCGACATAAAATAGCTTCAACTCATTCTGAAGGTTATGGTATGGAATGGCGAAGTGCTCTTTTCCACTATCACCGTTTTTATACCACCAATCAATGTTATTTTCATGCTGGACAAGAAAATCTTTAAATGCTTTTTCGGCGGATGATGCTTGCTGGTATTCATAAAATGGATCTAAGGCATGTTTATCTACCTGTTCACTATTGTACAATTCACTATAAAACCGCGTTTTGGGTACTTCCCATTCACTGTTTTCAATCCGCCTGTTTGCATTTCCTTTTGCTGCTTGCCATACTTCAAATTTCTCTAATGCAGACGTAATGTGCGGAATAAGTAAAGCTTTATTGAGCGGATAAAGAAAAAATTTATGGGCCCCCGTTTCAAACATACCCAGGTAATATTCTGCGAAGTGGATAAGTGTTTCTCTCAGTTTTCGCCAGCTTTTCGATCTGTTAAGCTTTGTTATATTGTCGTAACAAAATCGTTCAAAAAGAGTACTGAACTCAGCAGTCGTAATTGCGAAGTGTTTTATCTGATTAGCGTTAAGGATAATAGAATTTACTTCGTATGTATCTATTTCGATATCAGCCGGTATATGTATTTGGTGTTCATCTATTTCAAACTCCCATCCGTTAGAAAGCATGGCCTGCCTATTATACAATGTCTGCCTTTTTACATCTTCTTCATCTTTTTTAGTAAATAAGTCTACATCTGGCAACTGTTTGATACCGTACCGGTTTTCCATTATTTGAAAAAATTGCAGTTCAAAGACGCTACTTAAGACCCCCGGACTTGGTCTATCGTTTACTATAGTTGCAGTAGTTAGGTTATCAAATACCCATCCTCTGTCGTTTTTTCTAACAGCAATTTGTGAATTAATGTAATCGGCGTCTGTTGGTACAAAATTAATGCGGTTACTTTCAATATTCGTGTATACGTAACCATAGTTCAAATTATCTTCCTGATAATGCATTTGATGCGGCATACGTAATATTCTTCCAACGGTTTGAATACCAAAATCAGGGCTTTGTACATTTCTATAACTCACTAATACCGCTGCGCGTGGGCAATCCCAACCTTGCGCAATAGCTTGTTTGAATATCAATACATCCTGGTGCCCATTTATATCTTCAAGTCCATCGGTGTCTTTTTCGCCACTAAGCCAAATTGCAAGGCGTCCGTTATTTGTCGAAACGTTAAATTCATTTAGTAGCAAGCCAACTAGCGTATCTCTTATAGTCTTATCTTCTTCGCTTAAGGCGGCCGTATCGCTTGGTAACTGTATTAACAATAACGGGTTTACTTTATTAACTCCTAACTCGGCATCGTATTTGTTTTTAAGTTCTTGTTTTTTCGCAAAAGCATTACGTAACAAATGAATATGAACATTCTCGCCATTTTGGTCGGCCGGATCTAACCCAATATTTAAACGGACTCCTTTTTTGATCATTTGCTCAGCAATCACTTGCTCGCGTGAAATAAATACACTGCGTTGAGGGCGGATTTTTGGGGTAGCCGTAATCATTATCTCTAACTTGGCTTTTATCAAATTCCGAACTGCAATTGCCTGTGGCCCTGTGAAAGCACTTAGATGTGCCTCATCTATTATTAATATAATTACAGTACCATTTGCCTTAGTATTTTCAATAAGCGTTTCAAGGTTGGTATTGGTTTCATTATCCTTACGCCATATCTTTTTTAATCCGTCTACACTGCTCCAATTTACAAATAACAGATCTTTTGGGTTTAGTGTGGGATTGTTACTTAAGTTGTCCAAATTAATACAATTCAGTTTGCTTGTCTCTGCGTATAATTTATGCAGTGAATGGAAACTTTGAATGTGCAGGGTATTAGGTGCAAACCATAGAAAAGCAACATTGTCGTTTAGGCCGGGTTGTAAAGGAAGTTCATCGGTTAGACGTTCCAAATACGACGACGCCATAACTGTTTTACCAGAACCAGTTGGCGCTTCTAATAATATCGGTGTTTGTAAAGTAGTGGTATGTAATGCTTCGTAAGTATGGCTTAGTAAAGCGTGTACCGCCATTTCCTGAAATGGTTTAAGTATATACATAATTTAGGCCTCCGTTTTTGTGTCAAATAATTCGGGGGCATCCTCGAGTTCTATTGTTTCAGCAGGGATTAATATTTTCCGATCTAATTCTAAAGTGCGAAAGGTTGCTCTGTATGCGTTATAAATGGCATCGGGCAATGGTATCGCCTCAATTTTGTCAGCCACGTCAGCAAAGTCTGCAGCTAAGGTTTCTTTTTCAGGGCTGAAAGCATATAGTTTTATACGTTGTTCAATTTGCAAATTTTTAATGTACCTTATTAACTCCTCACAAACAGCAGCTTGATTTCGGCTATGGTAAACTACAATCATGTATTTACCTACTTCGTTTGTAAATATCCCGCAGTGAATTGGGCTGAAATTATTAGCCTCTGTTACATCGGTATAGCAATCTTCCTTTATCTGTAATAAATCGGTACTCGATTGAGTAAGCAGTCTTTTATTTGTCTCCGTTTTTGCACTGGATACAAACTCGCTTTTAAAGTATCGTAAGTTATTATTGGTAAGACCGTTTACAAGTTTGCCTTTTGTGGTGACATAGCCTTCAATGATTTTTTTATTGCGTGCATAAGTAACTTCTTCACAGATATTATTTTCATTGTTGGTAACCATTAGGCACTGTCTATTTCCTCCGTCTGCCTCGTTTAGTTGCATTGCTGCGTGTAAAGTTGTACCAGAACCAGCAAAAAAATCCAATATTACGGCAGATTTATTAGGAACAATCTTCATTAGATATTCAAGCAAACTAGTTGGTTTTGGATAGGAAAACTTTATTCCCATTTCCAAAAGTTTATTGCTATTGCTTTGTGTGTTCCCCATATTCATTAACACAGAAATTATGTGACTTTGATCGGCTCTAACCTTAATTGCCTCAATTGAGCCTGTTTCAGAAATCTTAAATTCCGTTAATTGATTTTTTAAATCTAATACCGGGGCAAAACCATTTTTAATAAATAGTTCTAAAAGAGCTTTTGAAGACCATCCGCTTTTTACAGTGACTTCATTTGTAGTGGAATAATTGCTCACCTCTACATTATCGGAATAATGGGGGTATTTATCATCTCTTTTATCAATGATTCCCTGCTTAAACAGACAAGGAAAACCTATTGGAATCAAAACTTCACCAATTGGATTTTTTGGACCATTTTTAACGATAGTATTTTGAATCTTATCATTAAAAAGCTTACTGCCTTCACTGACATTAGGGTCAATAGTTGCACTAACTTTAAATTTTTCACCAACTAAACTATATGCAAGAATGTATTCATGGCAATTTTTAATTTGCGCTTGATTATCGAAATTCCCGTCCGTCCTCCAAATGAATTTGGTCATGATATTTTCTTCGAGAAAAATCTCGTCGCATAAAAGCTTCAATTGAGCTTGCTCGTTGTCATCGATGCTGATGAATATTACACCATTTTCGCTTAATAGACATTTTGCCACTTTGAGGCGTTTTTCCATAAAGGACAGCCATTTACTGTGACGGTAGCTATCTTCTTTATCTACAAAAACGTCGTTGTATTTAAAATCTTTATTCCCAGTATTGTATGGTGGATCTATGTAAATAATATCTACTTTTCCTTCGTGCGTAAAAGTTAGTGCGGTGAGTGCATGTAAATTATCACCCTCAATAAGAATATGATTTGGTGCAGGGCTATTTGAAAACTTTTTTTCCTTTACAAATAACTCGGTGGCGGCATTTTCGGCAACTTCTATATCCTTTGCTAAAATTCTTTTCTCTTTCACCTCTTTAAGCACTGGCAAATATTGGCGTAATTGTTCTTCTACCGCTTCCGGCTTATCTTCCCACACTAGGCCGTATTTCTTTTTTGTTTTTACTAAGTCAATTAAAGCGGCTTTTTCGTCGGTTGTAAGTCCATCTAATTGCTTTAGCTTTTGTATAAGATCGTGTTTATTCATTTAAATAGAGGAGTGTTATAATTGTGATTCAGCAATTTAGATTATAGGTTTATACAGCATCTAAATGCAATACAACTTCTTCAAATATAAAATTTTTCAATCAATAGGAAATAATAACGTTGCAGGTGAACTTAACGGCTACCGTAGATGCAAACATTTATTTGAATTGTTAACTAATTTAATGAACTTGCTTCTTTATTTATTGAAAGTTGCTACCAATATACAAGGCTAATTCATTCATACGTGTAATGCAAGGGGGACGTACTAAACCCTGGCTTATTCTCGTTGAAACCGATAATTACGGTATTCAACCTTATGTGATGAAGTTATTTGATACCATTAATTTAAATGCAAGGGATCATGTAACGGCGGAGGTTATTGGTCACGTATTAGCTGGCGAATTTGACTTTAACGTTCCGGAAGCGGCTTTTATTGAAGTTGACGAAGATTTCCTTTCCACAATAAAAGACGATGAATTATTAAGGATCATAGAGCACAAAGACTCCCGATTAAAATTTGCTAGCGCATTAGTGAATGGCAATCAATTATTCAATTCAGCGTTGGAAAAAAAGGATGTGGAAAAGGTATTGGATATACAAACTCTATTTGCTTTTGATAATTTTATCAGAAATCGGGATAGAAATAACAACAAGCCTAACATGCTCCTAAAAGCAGATGAACTTTATTTGATAGATCATGAAATGGGTCTTGAATTGGATGATGCTACTATTGTTGATTTTCAGGCCGGCAATTGGGATAATCGATTTTTAGATTATCATGTATGCCATGATTATTTATATAATGCTTCAGAAAGAGCTAAGGCAAAATATTTTGGAGCGTTTGAGGAATATTTAAGAAATGTAAATCTGAACAAATTAGCTCCTTATTTTAGACAACTCAACGATTTGGGGTATTCAGATGATCGACATTCGATGATAAAGGATTACTTTGAAGAAATTAAGAATAATTCAACTAAATTTGTTAACTTATTGAAGCAAGGAGTTAATGAAAAAGGAAATTAAATATAGCGTATTACAATATCAGCACTCGCAGCTTTTAAATGAAGCAGTGAATGTTGCGCTATTGGTTTATTTCCCGGCAGATAAGCATATAGAATTTGTTTTGGGTAACGTGAATAGAATCAAAGCGTTATATCCTGAATTTAGTCCTTCGTTTTTTCAAAAATTTATAAAAATTATCCAGTCAAGGGTTGAATTCCTTCAAGCTAAGATACCAAATGAGATTTCGAGTTTTGATGATTTTATTCATCGAAATATTTTAGCGACTGATGCTACCGTTCTTCAATTTTCTAAAACATCATCGGCTGCTATTGCTAATCTTTCAATTGAAAGTATTGTTGAAAACTATGCTAATCTTTTTCTTCCGGATAGAAATGCTGACAAAGGATTGCCCATTAGGCATAATGAGCAATATTTAGTAAATAAAATTAAAAAGTCTTTTTTTGCCAATAAGGATGTCCAGAGAAAAGTTCGGACTGAAAATTCTTTCGAATACAACGGCTTGCATTTCAAGTTTGATTTGGGGTGGCAAAATGGATCTTTTAATTTAATCAAAACGCTGAGTTTTGATTTGCTTGATGAATCAAGCATTCAAAATAAAGCAGTTACGCAATTCGGAAACCTAACATTACTGAAAAATAAGGCAGAAGATGAGAATCTGCGCTTTGATTTAATTGTCAGCAAGCCCCAGCCTCCAAGACTTTATAAAGCTTATGACAAAGCTTTAGATGTTTTGGAACAGATTAAAGTTCCCAAAAAAGTCATCGAAGAAAAACAGATCACTGTTTACACCGAAGAAGCTGCTCATTATTTATTAAATAGCTAATACTTACTTAACCGTCTAGGGTCCGAGCAGGTATGTTATTGGCTATAGCGATTTCATTCGAGCAACGTGGCGAGGCTGGCGGGTAATGGAACCCCGCACGATAGTACGTGGTGTAATGAAGTGTAATAGCCACTATTTGATCTGACGGTTGAGTGGGTTTAAGAGAAGTCAGATGGGTTCTATGAATATAGCTTATTTTGTACAAACTCGACAGACGCAGCTTTTATCTCATCACTTTGTGGGGTGTGAGATAAAAGCTGGTCTTCGGCAAGCCTATCCAGCAGCTTTTTGCAAGCAAGGTGAAGGTGATTGTATGGTTGGAAACTTGGGTTACCTAACCTGAATCTTCTTATCTTGTCGAATTGGTTCATGTGGTTGTTTCCAATACTTAGCGTTATCAATAACCGTATACAGAGTTTTTACTTCTAAAGGAATCGTTTGAATATAAGCATCGAATTGGGTCAAAACATGTAAGGCCCATCCTGGTCTGAAGTCATTCGGTATACTTTCAAATAGCTTCCTACCAGTGTTTATATCGTTAAAATCCATTTTCAAATACTCATACTTCTAATGACTTATTTAAGTGATTAGTATTTAAAGGCCTAAGCTTATAAAACCATATACTAAGAGCATTTACTATTATGTAAGGAGTAACTAGCAGCCCTGTTCTAAAAGTAA